>Ga0164241_10000061_pt1 | contig 256762 bp, 216 predicted proteins | sample OricomyardsoilBY_FD_108780 | JGI IMG/M metagenome (GOLD analysis project Ga0164241, IMG submission 108780) | Backyard soil microbial communities from Emeryville, California, USA - Original compost - Back yard soil (BY) | ecosystem: Environmental > Terrestrial > Soil > Unclassified | place...
AAACTCAATAGCACCGACTTCACCACCGGCGCTACCGATATCACCGTAGCCACCTATACGCCCGCGGCCCTGAACGATGGGGATTATAAGCTCTCGGTGCGCGCCGTGGATGCGCAGGGGAATACCTCGGCGGTTGTGACCAGCGCCAATGTCCAGGTCGACAAGACGGCTCCGACCTTGGCCATCAATGGAAATGCGGGTTGGGTGACGAGCGCGTCCTATGGCATCACCGGAACGGTTACCGACGCGACCTCGGGCGCGCAAACCGTGAGCGTCAGCAAGCCCAGCGGGGTGGCGACCACCATTACCGGCACGACTTGGAAGAGCAATGCGAATATCACTTTGGCAGAAGGCAGCAATACCATCGAAGCGACGGCCATGGATAAGGCGGGAAATACCACCGCCGCTGTGAGCACAACCATCAAGCTCGACAGCCAGAAACCCACCGTCAGTATCGATGGCGGGAACAAAACCGTTAATTCAGCGAGCTATACCCTCACCGGCTCAGTGAGCGATGGGGGTTCCGGGCTGGCGGGTGATCCCAGTGTCACCGGCGGCGGCTTAAGCGGGACCATGACCCTTAGCACCGGTAAGTTTTCCAAGACCGCGACGCTCGCCACCGGGGCGAATACCATCACCGTCACCGCCAAGGACAATGCGGGGAATCAGCAAAGTGCATCGGTAACCATCACCTATGAACAACCGGAAGTGACCATACAATTTCCCCCCTCGGGATATCCAACCAACAGTTCAACTCTGACTGTTACATACCAACTCAAAAAGGGAACGACGGTTACCACCGGCAGCGTGCCCAATGTCAGCGTCACCGGTGGTCAAGCGACAATAACCGTCGAGGGTAGCACGAAATCGGTAAATGTGACCTATTTGCCCAATGTGGTGTTTGTCGGTCCCCTAGCGAAGGGTGTAAAAGATGGGAGTTCGTGGGATAATGTTACCACAGGTTTATACGTAGCCATGACCAACGGAGCTAATGCTGGAAAGGAAATTTGGGTTGAAAAAGGAGGACCTTTTACGACCGCTTCTGGGAAATGGGAAGTCGTAAACGACTTGAAAATCTATGGTGGATTTGACGCAAGTTTGATGCCGAAAAGTAACGCGCTTTCCAATCGACCCTCTAAAACAATTCTCAGTGGAACCTTATTCACTGTGTATGAAAAGGGAAGCGTGATAGTTGATGGCTTCACCTTTTCTGGCCCAAGTATGGATCTTAACGCCAGCGCTGGACAGAAAACCGTCATCAGCAACTCCGAAATCATTGATCAAACATCAAATTATGGCACAACAACAGGAGGTCTAGGCGAGGTTCAGTTAAATAATGTATCCATCACGGGAAATACGAATGGATATGGAACGGTTCTTTTCGGCGCAAACACAAGGATAAATGGTGGAAGAATCACAGAAAACACAGTTTTAAACCAATCTGGGAAAATTGTCGATGTCCAGGCTGGGGCCGTTATTTTTGAGGGAGGATTGCAAGTTTCCGGAAATGTTGTGAATGGGACTTCCAACTATTATCAAGTTTGGATTGCGGATCAAGAAATGACCCCTTCACTGGATGTAAAGGTTGGGGTAACCTTACCCAGGGAACAAATCTATGTCTACGAATACGATGGGGTGATTCAAGGTTGCTTAAGGTATCATGGCGAAATAATAGGGGTATGCCCGAATTTTTAGCCTTTCCTTAGAATAATCAGTAAAGGCAACCATTTTGAGTGCGTGTAAAAATTTGACATCCATTTGATTGCCGCCGACTCGAAAGGCAGAGTTAGGTGGCTCGGAACCCCGGTAACACTTTTCGCCCCTCCCGGTGTTGAAAGGTTGGGACGACCAATCCCTCATCCGACCTTGGACGGGCGCGCCGCGCTCGCGAAAAAGTCGTTTCAGTTACAATCCGTTACGGGGGGTTAACCCATTCGTCATCCATTCCAGGGGCCGCTTTTGTACTCTTTGCATTCCGGAAATTCCGAATAACCCTGCCATGGAAGTTTTGTCGCCCTTTGCGCTTGCGCCAGCCGCCTACCTTGGAGCTTTAGCTTGACCCCGCGCCTTTCGCCCTTCCCCGCCGCTTTGCTGGCAGCCTGCTTGCCTGCCCTGGCCGCGTCGGCTCCCGCCTTGCTTTTCCGCGGGAAAGTACAGGATCCGGCATTCGCGGCCGGTACGCGCCTTCGCGTCGAAGTGCTGGAAAGCGGGGATACGGCCCAGGCGCGCGCGGGAGAAACCTTTACCCTGCCGCTCCCCGTCGACACGCTTTGGAATATTTGCGTCAAGGCTATTACCCCTCCCGATGATAGCGGCCAGGTGGCCGGACCCGCGGAGAAATGCTTCGAGCTGCATCGCTCCGAGCGGGGCATGAAGCTTTCATCCGGAGCCATGGCCGGGGATTCCGTCGTGAATGGGCGACTCGGGGGCGATCCGGTTCTGGTCCTGGATCCCGACACCGTGGCGGCCGCGGAAAACCGAAACCAGGCGGAAGAAGCCGATTCGACCTTGACGCCGTCCGCCATCGGCACCGAAACCAGCGAAGAAGCCGTCACCCTGAAAAAAGTCCTGGTGCGCGCCCAGCGGGCCCCTAAGCGCGCCATGGGCCGGCAAACCGTGTCAGCCAAGCTCATCAAACGCATGCCGGGCTTGGCCGAAGCCGACGTCATCCGCTCCATCCAGGGTTTGCCGGGTGTGGTGGCGAGTTCGGATTTCAGCACCAAGATTTATGTGCGGGGCGGCGGCAGCGATCAAAACCTCATCCTTTTCGACAATGCGCCGGTTTATTCCCCCGTGCATTTTTTCGGCCTCTTCTCGACCTTTCTGGTGGAGGGCATCGACGACGTGACCTTTTACAAGGGCGGCTTTCCCGGCGAATACGGCGACAGGCTGTCCTCGGTACTCGACATCAAATCGCGCAAAGGCGGCAAGGATACGGCGGACGCGTGGTTCGACAAAGGATCGCTCAAGGTCAGCACCTTCGCCACCCAGGCCAGCGCCGAGGGGCGCCAGGGCGATTGGCGTTGGCTTTTCGCCGGCCGGTCGACCTATATCAAGCAAATCATCGACTTCCTGCGGGACCAGGGCGCCACCGATTTGGTGCTCGACTATTACTTCTACGACATCCAGGGCAATGTCGATTACTCCCTGGGCCAAAACCAAAACGCCATGCTCTCGGTTTACCAGGGCCGCGACCGCCTCAATTTTTATCCCCTCCTCATCGACTGGGGCAATACCGTCATTCCCTTCAATCTCAAGCTCAATCTCGGCAATGACATGGTTTCGCGCACCACCCTTTCCTATACCCTGCTTTCGCAGAGCTTTGGGCTTAGCAATATTTTCGAATTCTATAACCGCATCGCCACCTGGCAGGCCAAGGAAAGCGTCGACTATAACGGCCTGAGCGGCCACCGCCTCACGGTGGGGACGGAAATCAATTACATGCAAACCAATTTCACCAACCGGCAATTCGTGGCAAAGACCTCGCAAGCCGACAAAACCGACTTCGTTTTGGCCAGCGTCTACGCCCAGGACAAATGGAATCTGGATCCGTATGAAATCAGCCCCAGCCTGCGTTTGAATTGGATGTCCACCCTGAAAGGGATTACCGCCGAACCCCGGCTTTCCGTCAAGCGTACCTTGCCCTATGGCCAGGCTTTGGATTTTCACGCCGGTTGGTACCAGCAATTCATCAATAGCATCCTGTTCAGCGATCAGGAAAGCCTCAACGAATTCTACTACCCCGCCAAGCACACGGAATACAATACCGTCCACCCGACCACCTCCCTGCTTTTGGCCGCGGGCTGGTCCAAGGAAAGATGGCTGGACGCCTGGGATTTATCCCTCGAAGGCTATTACAAAACCCTCAATCACCTCGCCATTTTCGCGCCCAATGAGAAAGCGGATTCCATCGTCAACAATTCCGGCAATTCGCTGGGCGATTTGTTCAAAGAGGCCGAAGGCTATAGCCTGGGCTTCGAAACCTCTTTACGCCATCCCGACGGAACCCTCTTCGGCGGCTTGAGTTACAGCCGCGGCTATAGCGTCATCCGGGAGGATAACCGCGAAAAGGCCTACTATCCGAAATGGCATCAGCCCCATAGCTTCAAGGCCGACCTCGGCATCAATTGGTTCGGCAAGGACGGCATTTGGCCGGCCAAGAAAAAGGACCGCTATTTCCGCAGCAGCACCCAATTCAAATACGCCTCGGGCTTGCCCTATACCGAATACACCGGCTACGTACCCGGCGATTTGCTCGATCAAAATACCGGCCGCGCGGCCGACGGTCCCAATCCGGAATTCTCGGAAAATATCCAGATGCAGGTCGGCAATTACAATCTGTCCTTCGTACCCGCCTATTTGCGCTGGGACGCCAAGGTGGTGGATTGGGGCAAGGAAGGCAAATGGAATTTCAGCTTCACCATCCTCAATCTCACCGACAACGTGAACGTCTTTTTCTACACCTACGACCGCAGTAAAAATCCCCCGGAACGCACCATTTTTTCCCAATTCCCCCTTTTCCCTTTCCTGGTGAATTATGAATGGTATTTCTAGCCTGATTCGCCGCGGGTGGCTTATCCTTCCGGCCTGGGGACTATTCTCCTGCCTGCAAGGCCCCTGGGATTATGTTCCGGAGCCTTCCCCTCTCTATCGCGGACTCTGGGCGCAAGCCTATGTCGTAGGCGATAGGCCCGTTACCGACGTTTGCTTCGAACGCTTCATCGGCTTGGATGAAACCCAAACCCCGGCCTTCGCTTTTTACGACAGCGCCGAGGTGGGAATCGAAGGGCGCTTCACCACCGGGGAGCAAACCTTGTTGCTAAGGCCCCAGGCGAGGAAACCCAATTGCTTCATCGGCGATACCGCCAGCCGGGCCATCAAGGGTGAAAGCTATACCCTGCGGGCTCGCATTGTCTGGGACAGCCTGGGGAACGAGGTGGTTTCGCATTTATTGGCCACGTCCACCATGGCCGACAGTTTTGCCATCAAGCGCACCGCCGTGGCCCCGAGCGTGGCCTTCGTCGGAGGCTTCGGCGCGGCCGGGGCCATCCTCAATCCCGCCGACTTGGATAAGATTCCCGCCGCTGTTGGCGATCAAATGGCCAAAGAATTCGAGGACGAAATAGAAACCCTATTGGAAATCCAGAACGACTCCGTCCAATTGAACCTTTTCTTCAATCTGGACGGGAAGGCCAAGCAGGAAACACCGGGCGAGAGAATGATGGCGAGATTATTCGCCTTGCTTAAGGAGGATGAGGAAACCTACCAAGAGGGGGATTCGCTCTTCTATATCTCGAATAAAGCCCTCAACTTGTTATCGCATACCTTCACTTCGGAGCGCGGCAAGGGTGTACACGGCGTCCTGGTCACGCAAAGATGGGACACCAATGCCAGCCGCGTGATCAACCCTTTTCAAACCATAGCCGGTTCGACGCCCGACCCCGCCGATTTTTACTATCCGGGGAATATCCATCGCCTCTTGTTTTTTCCGGAAGGCATGAACAGCCAAAAAGGTTTCAATTTCCTGGACAGCATAGGCGTGGTGAATACCTGGTTTTTCACCGGCCGTAACCGCCTGTATTTCTATGCTACCGATACCGGCTATGCCGGCTTTCTGACCACCAATACCAATGCCGGCGACAGCCCTGAGAACAATCCCAAAATCACGGCCAAGACCAATATCACCGGAGGCAAGGGATTTTTCGCCGCCCTGGCGGTGGACAGCTTCGATGTCTTCATCAAGGCCGACCCCGCCGACGAGCCCTTTCCCCTGCAGGAAACCCGCGCCGCCAAATGCAGCGACGATGGCTGGTTCAAGAGCCGGGATTGCATCGATTATTACCGCGAATGGTGTTCGGGTAAAGAGTGGCGGCCGGAAACCTGCGGTCCCGACCGTATTCGCGCCTGCATCGCCGTGAACTGGGATACCACTTCCCTAGGAGGCTTATGCATCGTCGATAGCCTGAGGCAGAAGACGAAAGCCGATTCGCTTGTCAACCTGGCGGGATACCTCTATTACTGCATCGAAAACGATTATCCCGATTCCGTCGAACACTGCGAACAGATAAGGTCGGAATGTGAAAACGACGAGGGATCCAATCCTTTCAAGGAAGTGCTTTGGGAAATCTGCGATTTGCGCGACTGGACCTTGCCCGCTTGCCGTAACGGCATGGTGACCTATTGCCGCGACGCGAAGATCAAAGCCCCGTCCTTATGCAAGGCGGCCCAAGCCCTTTGCCGGGAACCCCCCAAGCCATCGACCTGCCCATGAAGATATCCCCCATCCCCCAGCCACCGGAGTGCGCCATGCCCGCCACCCGCCATCCCTTCCGAGTCCCGCGAGCCCTGCTCCCGGGCCTATTGCCGGTCTTGTTATTCACCTTGGGTTTCGCTCAGACGGGCGATGAGGCTTTCGACATTCCCCGCCTGAAAGCGGAAATCGCCAAGGTCAAACGGGATATCCAGAAAACGGAAAGCGATTTGGGCCGCACCGACTCCTTGACCCGCGAAGAAGCCGCCTTGGCCCAAAGGCTGGAAGAAAGGAATAAAAAGGACAAGGAAAGGCGGGAAACCGAAATCGCCGCCCTGACCGGGAAAATCCAGGAATTGCAAAAACAAATCCAGGCCGAGAAATCCAAGGCCGCCCGCGCCGATAACGGCACCGATGAAATCGCCGCCCGCACCAAAAACTACGCCGCTTTCCTGGCTTCCTGGTGCGATTCACTTTTGCTACGGGTCGAGAACTGCCCGCCGCTGGAACGCGAACCGCGCGAAGAAAGGGTCCGGGCCCTCAAGAATGATTTGCTGGCCGGTTCGGCTTCGCCGGAAGAAGGAATCAGCCGCCTGGCTTCCATCCTCAAGGACGAAATCCGTTCGGGCGATGAAATCGCCATGCTGAATCGCCCCCTCACCTTGAAATCGGGAGAAGTCATCAACGCCCAAATCCTGAAGATGGGCAATCAATTCGCCCTCTTCAGCGATGAAGACGGCAAAAGGCTGGGATTTTTGGAAAGAACCCCCGAGGGATGGGGGACGCGCGAAGTCGATGACTTCGCCGAGAGGTTGGCGCTCAAAAAGGCCATCGAGGTGAAGGGCGCCAAACAGCCTCCGCAACTGGTGCCTTTGGAAGTCACCGTATCACCTCGTTCCATTGCGTCTCGCCCGGCCGCTTCGCAAAAAGAGGAGGCACCCTGATGCGCATCCCATTCTTCCCCGTCTCCGCTTCCCGTTATTTGGTCCTCGGCCTTCTCCTCCTTTCGCAGGCCTTCGCCGATAAGCCAAGCGAACGGGAAATACAACGGCAAAAGGAAACCGCCGAATTGAAACGCGAGCTTTCGGCCTTGCAAAGCCTGAAAACCGATAAGCTCGATGAATTGGAAAAAGCCGAGGCCAATCGTTGGCAGGCCCGCTATAAACAGGCGGCCAAGGCCAAGGAAAATGAAGACAAGGCGCGCGCTTTGGAGGAAAATTACGGTCGATCGGCGGCGCAGGTGGGCAAGCTGGAAGATGAGCTCATCAAGGCCCGCAATGAAGCCAAGGATCGCGAAGACGCCCTTGCCGCCGCGAAAGAAAATTGGGAAGGCATCGGGTTGACCGCGAAAAGAGCGGCGGACGAAGCGGCCGCCGGCTTGTCCGCCGATATTCCCCTGCAATTGGACAAGCGGACGCAATGGCTTTCCCAGGCCGGCATGGCCTTGGAGAAAAAGGAGGCGGACTTGACCGATGGCACCGCGTTCTGGCTCACCGCCCAACTGGCCCGCCTCGACCTGACCTTGAGTCAAGGCGTCGAAACCCGGCAATCGGTTTTTGAGGATGGTAGGACGGCCACCGCCTGGCGCCTGCACTTGGGAACCTTATTCGTCGGCGAATTGGAAAAAGGCGGGCAAGGGGCTTCCCAAATCCTTTTGCGCACCGGCCAGTTGCAGGGCCGCACCTTTATCTGGCGCAGCGACCTGGCCAAGGATTTCAACCAAAGCCTGGCCGCCGGCATCCGGCAAGCCGTGGCGGTTTTCGGCGAGGAGGGAAAAGCGGCGGCCGGCCAGGCCAAGATCACCTTGCCCTTCGACGTCTTGCAATTCAAAAGCACCGGTTCGGGTTATGTGCGCGGCCAGGAGAAAAACCTCTGGGTGCGTTTCAAGGAATGGTTCAAAGCCGGCGGCATCAACCTTTATCCGCTCTTCGCGGTGGGCTTCCTCGCCTTATTCCTCATCATCGAAAGGAATGTGGTCTTCGCCCGGCGCAGCACCTCGGTCGAAAGGTTCATGAACCGCCTCAATCCCCTGCTGGACCGGGGTCAAATCAAGGAAGCCACCGAGCTTTGCGCCAAAACCCATAAGAGCCTCCCCAAGGTTTTGCATGCCATCTTGCAGCATGCCCAGGGGACGCGCTCCGAAGCCGAAAAAGCCATGCGCGAAACCTTGCTCAAGGAAATTCCCAGCCTGGAAAAACGCCTGCCGCTTTTGGCGGCCCTGGGCTCGGCCGCCCCTTTGCTGGGGCTATTGGGAACGGTGTCGGGCCTCGTGACCTTATTCCAGGTGCTCAACCAATTGGGCAGCAATGATCCCAAGGTCCTGGCGGGCGGCATTTCCGAAGCCCTGGTCAATACCGAAACGGGTTTGGCCATCGCCATACCGGTTCTGCTCATCCACGGCTGGCTCAATGAAAGGCTCGATACCTTAAGCGCCGCCCTGAATTCCCGCGGATTGGAATTGCTCAACCGCCTTTGGCCCAAGAGCTGACCATGCTGGAAATCGCCTATCAAACCTGGACCCTGGGCGGACCCATACTCGTCCCCATTTTCATCGTGGGGTTTTTGGGATTCTTCCTGGTTCTGCAAACCTATGCCGATCTCGGGACCGGGCTTTGGAAGGTGAATTTCATCCATCGTTTCGACGCCATCCGCGCATCCCTGGCCACGGGCCGTGACCGCGAAGCGCGCGAGGAGGCCGAGAAATTACCCGGCATCGTCAAGTACGGCGTGGTCCTGGCCCTGGAAAACCGAGGTCTACCCGCTTCGGCCCTGCGTCATTTGCTCGACGAGAAACTGAGCTATGCCCTTTACCACCTCGAAAGGCATTTGCCCTTGATACGCGGCATGGCGGCCTCGGCCCCTTTGCTGGGTTTGCTCGGCACGGTGAGCGGCCTCATCCATACTTTCCAGACCATGACGGAATACGGCTCCAGCAGCACGCAATTGCTGGCGGCCGGCATTTCCGAAGCGCTTATCGCCGCCCAGACCGGGCTGCTCATCGCCATCATCCTCATCCTGCTAGGCCAACGCCTGGAAGGCCGGGTGCAATGGCTGCAACAACAAGTCGAATACGGATTGACCGTGCTTTTGAATGCCAACGAGTCGGAGAGCAATGGCCTCCGCCCCGATCTTTCTCCCGAGAGGCATGCCTGATGGAACCCTTTGTCCTGCGTTCGCGCAAACGCGACGGCTTCGAATTGAATGTCGTCCCCTTGATAGACGTCGTCTTCGTCATCCTGATTTTCGTCATCCTGTCGAGCTCGCTCAGCCAGGAGACGGGCATGCAAGTCGACAAGCCCCAGGCGCAGTCCGCGGGGGAATTGAACCGGCAAAGCATCATGGTGGCCATTACCCGCGACGGCACGGTGCACGTGAATGAACGCCAGGTCGATGTGGACGGCCTCAAGGACGTGCTGGCCCGCATGCTCACCCAGAACGCCCTGGGCGAAGTCGTCCTCATCGCCGACCGGGAAAGCAATACCGGCTTGCTCGTCAGCGTCATGGACGCCTGCAATCTCGCCGGCGCCAAAAAAATCTCCGTCGCGGCCATGTCGGGGCAATGAAATTGTTGCTGCGAAATTCCCTGTTGGCCTTGCTGGCCGCCTTCATGGCGGTCATGGCCATTCTATGCCTGCCCTTGCTCAACGGGTTATTGCACGACGATCGCGGCCCGGCCAAACCCCGCATCGTCGCGGCGGTATCGGTGAAGACCGTGGAAGCGCCTCCGCCCAAGATGGAAAAAAAGCGCGAAGTGCATCAGCCCGTGCGCGCCCGCCCCACCCAAACCGCTTTAAGGGCGGGGCCGAGGTTCGCCATGGATTTAGGCGTCGCCGGCGCCAGCGGGGCCGCCGCGCCTTTGGACATCGTGAATAAGCGCAGCGGCGGAGGCGGATCCAAAGGCGCGGCCACCGGTGACGATGTGGACGAAAGGCCGAGTCCCCAGCAACCTCCGCCTTTTCGCATTCCCGACGCCATCAAGGAAGCCGAAAAAGACGCTTACCTCGTATTGGCTTTTTGCGTCGACGGCCAGGGACGCGCCTATGACATCAGCATCGTCGAGGAAAAACCCAGCGGCATGGGACTGGGGGCCGCCGGCCGGGAAGCCTTGCAGCGCACCTCCTTCCAGCCCGCCCGCAAGGGAGGCTTGCCGGTATCGTTTTGCGGTCTGGAGCAGCCCTTTGAAGTCCGTTTCTCCAATTAACCGGGGTGATATCGTGCACGCTCGCCTTAAAGCCCTTCCCCGCTTCGCCTTCTTCTCCCTCCTGTCCCTGGGCGCATGGCTTTCTTTTCCGCTGGCGGCCAAAAGCAAACCTCCCGTCGAACCCACCGCGCTAACGGTTCAAGGCGGCGGTGAAATCCTGGAGCGCGCCAATGCGCTTTATGGCCAGGGCGAATTCGCCAAGGCGATTCTGCTTTACCAAAAAGCCGAAGCCCGGGGCGCGGATCCCGGTACCATCGCCTTCAATATCGGCAATAGCCGGTTCAGGCTCAGCCAATTGCCCGAGGCCGCCGCCGCCTTCCGCAAGGCCGTCAGGCTGACCGACGGCCAATACCTGCCGGCGCAATTCAACCTGGCGGCCGTGCTTTTCCGCCTGGAACAATACGGCGAATGCATCGCGGCCTACCGCCGGGCCTTGAAACAAGATCCCGAGAATCTCAGCGCCTGGCTTTACCTCGCCGACGCCTATTCCCGATCGGGGGACGGTGTGGGCGCGTTGCAGGCTTTGGAAAAGGCGCGCGACCTCGATCCCGAAGACATCTCCATCATTTACCAGATGGCCGAGGTGCATGCCAATCTCAAGGAATACGAACGAGCCATAACCTTGGTGCGCGAGGCTTATGCGCGCAAGCCCTCGGAAACCGATTTCCTGTTTTACCTCGGTGATTTGCAAAGGAGCCGGGGCGATTTGGAAGCCGCGGCCGCCGCCTACCGCGAAGGTCTGGCGGTCAAGGAAAAGGACGTGGACGCCATGTATAAATTGGCCGACGTGCTGGCCCAGGACAAAAAAACCTTTCTGGCCATGGAGTGGCTCCAGAAGTCCCTCGCCATCAAACCCGATTTCACCGATGCCTGGATTTTTCTCGGCAACCTCGCTTTCGACGCCAAGTGGTGGGATCGGTCCGAAAACGCTTATCTCGAAGCGCTGAAACGCAAGAACCGGGAAGGCTTGGAAGGTTTGCGCAATCTGGCCTATGAATACCACCAGCGGGGCGACGACTTTCGGGCCGCGGCCATCCTGAAAAAAACCGCGGAGATCAAACCCGATGACAAGGAATTAGCCACCGAGATCAAGCAATACGAGGATTTGGCCGCGGAAAGCCGCCGCAAACCTTAGAGCCGGTCTCAAAACTCCCTTTGCAGTCGCCCGGCTGCGAACTTCACCCGGCTTTGTCGCCCTCCATCGCGACCGTCAATATCGCCGCTTCGGGCTTCGCGCCGGGCTCGTTCTCGCTGGGGCTTGGTGCGACAAATGAGTTTTGAGACCGGCTCCAGTCAACCCTCGGGTTGGCATCCCTGGCGGCAAACCGCTTTTTCGTCTTCGCAGATTTGGGCCAACTCGCTATCGCGGTTGGCCATTTTAACACACTTATCGCGACGGAAATCACAATACCCCAGGCAGCTTTTTTCATTGGAATTCGCCAGGGATTGGCGCGCCGAATCGAGGAAACCCGTCATCTTGCCGGTTAAACCGGCGGTATCATCCGGCGCAAGGACGGGTGAAGCGTATTGCGGATCGGGAGGCGCGAGTTCGGCCAGGGCATCGGCTTCGCTGATGGAGAGTTCGGAAGCGGCGGCCGCCACTAATTCCCGGTGATTTTCATAGGCCTGGTAAGCCGTCGTCCCGGTCAAGGTGGCGACCAGGGACCAAATGATTTGCGCCTTGGTGATCATGTTCGCCTCCCGGGCCTTGATTATGCCCCTGGGTGGGGAAGCGCGTCAAAAATCTTTTGCCGCGATCTAGGGCGAATGGCCAACAAAGATGGGGAGACGTCCCAAAAGCCTCAAGGGCAGGCGCAGCCAAAGGGGATGACAGCGCAGAAATAGCCAGGTCGTGGACGCGTCTCCCCCCAGGGAAGTCTTGAATGCATTGATGCCGGCGGCGGGAGAGCCGCTTTTGGCGCCGGGAGTCACTCCGCCCAAATCGAATAGCCGCAAATCCCGGGAGTAGGCGTGAACCATGGCTTGATGCAGGATGGCGCGACCCGCCTGCGATCCCGAGGCATGCCAGCCATAGCGATAACGATAACGGCGCTCGCGGCGGATGGGCAAAAAGGCCGCGGCCTGAGCCAATTGTCCTTGGCCATCGTAAGCCAAAAGGATATCCAATTCCTTTTCGTCGGCAGGATGAGGTCGAGGTAAGCCCCGGCGCTTGGCGAAAGGGGCATAGACCGCGTAGAAACCTTCCCTTTCCTTTTCGGTTTCCGCCCAGCGGAACGCATAGTCTTGCAAGCCTTGGCGGATTTGGTGGCGGATTTTTTTGGGGCGGTGATCGAGCCAAGCGTCCACGCCCGGCGACAAGTCGATGACTTGGGTCGCCTCCTGGCGCAACAAGATCGTTTGGCCTTCCTCGCATCGAGGCGGGGAAGCGCAACGGAGCAAGGCGAATTCCGCTTGTGATCGTCTCCAAGCCTCCTCTTCGAACCAGTGGATTTCCAAGGCAGCGCCCAGGAATGAATGCCGGATGATCATGGTCGAGCGGGGCTTTGCCATTTCATAATGGATGCGTGGGATGGCTTCAGCATCATAACCCTTCGCCGGGCGGCATGCCAGATCGGATTATCCCTCCCCGGCCCTGGGTCTTCCCGCTTTGCCTGATAGCCGTCCTGGCTTTATCCTTCGCGGCGCTCGCCCTGCAATGGAAACTCGGGGGACAGCCCACCGGCGACGAGGGTTCCTGGATGGCCGTGGCCTCCCAATTGTCCCGCGGAGAAGGCTTTACCACCTTGTGGTTGGAACACCACTGGCAAAAGCCCTATGCCTTGCCGAGGCCCGATGATTTCCGCTATCCCGGCCTCACGGTTTTTCTCGCCCTCGGCTTTCGCCTGGGGGGCATCGGTTATGACACCGCCCTTGTCACGGCGGCCGTTTTATTTCTCTGCTTTGTGCTGGCCTTCACCTATGCGGTGAAAAAGCAATTCGGCGCGGCCACCGCGCTTTTGTGTTTGCCGGTGACGGGGCTCTCCCTTCTGCAAATGCATTGGAATGGCCGCGTTTATACCGAAGGGCTATTCGCCTTGGGATTGACCTGGGTATTAACCGCGGCCTATTCGGCCGCGCGGGAACCCGGCCTGAAACGCCGCTGGTTCCTTTTGGGCCTCTCGCTGGGCCTTCTTTACCTGATAAGGCCGAATGGGATTTTGATGCTGGCCGGAGCGCCTTGGCTGGCTTGGCCCTGGGTAACCGCCCCAGGCGGAGAAGCGACCAGCCGGAGCACGGCATGGCAAAAGATGCGGGCGCTGACGCAAAGGCTCTCCTGGCTCGGATGGGGGTGGCTCGCGATGACGGGCGCGTGGCTTTGGCGCACCGCCCATTATTTCGGCAACCCTTTTCATATCGCCGGATCGGCGGGACTCTTGCGCGATCATGTCGGACAAAGCCACCAAGAGGCCTTCGGGGATTTTTTCCAGCGGCATGCCTTCGCCTATCCCGGGTGGCGCATCGCCAACGGATGGATCAACCTCCTCAAGGATTGGCACACCTTCGAGTATGGCCTGGAAATCATTCCCTGGATAGGTCTGGTCTTTGGCATGGGCTTATGGCTGTGGCGCCGTTTCGGCCAAGCATCGGCCTTTCCCCGCGCGATTGTGGAGGCGGGCGCGGAGCAGGAGGCGAATAGGGATTCGCAGCATGGCGCGCTTTCGCCGCCAGTTCCGTCGGGCTACCCTGGATTTTTCCTGATCGGGTTGGCCTTGAACCTCACCGCCTGCGCTTATGCCGCATTCGATAGCTGGGCCGGCCTGCGTTATGCTTCGGCCTTTATCCCCTGGATATATGCCCTGGGTTTGTTTCCCCTTGCCCTTGGCGGGGAGTCGCTGGCGCGGCGCATCGCATGGCTACGTTCGCCCTGGCGGAAAACCTGCCTATTCCTCGCTCTGGGATTCCTGCTTTTGTTGCCGGTGGTCAATCCATACCGGTATTTCATCCGGGCCTCCCAGGCCGATGGGCAAGCGGATGAAAACCGGCGCGAAGCGAGGCAAGCCTACCTCGCGACCCTCGCCAAACATTTGCGTGAGCCGGGAATTTACTATGCGAAATCCATGTGCCAACTCAATTTCATGACCCGGAATCGCTGCGTGGGCCTGCAGGAGCTTTATGATTCGTCGTGGTTCGAAAGATCCGAGCGGGCCTTCCGCCCCGGCTTGCTCGTCATCGGCACGGGCGAAGAAGCGGATCCCGATATGCAGGAGGCTATGGCGAGAATGCGCGGCGAAGCATTCACCTTGGATACCCTGGAAGAGACGGCTCTGGCGGTCTTTCTGGCCATTGGCCGCCCCGCCAAAACAAAATCCCTCCCGCCAGACTGAAAGGGAAAAGCAGGAGACGTAACAGCAAGGAGACGGCTATGCCTTCTTCCACGCCGGAACCCGAGAGCAGGAAGGCATAACCGAAAAAACCCTCCTGGATGCCGAAGCCTCCCAAGGTCAGGGGCAATAAGGCGCTCAGGCTGCCCATGAGGAATAGCGCCGGCACCCACAAGGGATGGGGCATGATTCCCAGGGCGCGGCTGGCCAAGTACATCAATGCCACCAGGGAAATCTGATTGGCGCAGGCCCACAGGAAAAGACGCCAACTCTTGGATCCGGGCCGGAAAAAGGGAAGCCAGGTGGCGTGAAATGCGTCCAATTCCTTCCCCAGCGATTGCAAAGGACCGAAGCGCCGCAACCAGATCAGGTTCCTGGCCGCCGTCATGAGCAGCCTCGGCCCCAGAAACCAGGCGACCAGGCCGCCCATAACCAGGCTGAGGCTCGCCGGGAATATCCAGCTCGGCGAATCCGGATGCAGGCGCGCGAAAAGCCAAAGCCCGCAGCCCGACCAGAAAATCTGGGTGCAAAAGCCCGACCATCGATCGGAGAAGAGCAATCCGACGGTTTGGCCATGCGATCCAATCATCCGGTTCAGGTAAGTCCACCTGGCGGCCTCGCCTCCCAATCCCCCCGGCAAAAATTGATTGAAGAAAACCTTGGTGAGGGAAATGCGCAATTGCAAGGCCAGGGTCCCGAAGCCGAGAAGCCAGCGCAATTTTCCCGCCGCGATCAAGAATTCGCCTGTCAAGGCCGCCATCGCCAAAACCATCCAGGCGGGCCTCAGGGTGAGAGTCTGAAGCTGCCGCAAGGGCAAGGCGCGCACGATGAGGAAGAGGGCGACCAGGGTCAAAGCCAGCTTGGCCGCGAAAACCCAGCGCGGCCGGCTCATCGCGGGGAACTCAGGCGGTGGGCCGCGGGCCGCGCATCCCCATGGCTTTTCCAGGCATCGGCGAAATCCGCCAGGGTCATCGGCTTCCAACCTTGCGATACCCAGGTTTCGACGGCATGCCGGAGCCGCTCCAGAATGACCTTAGCCCTTGCGGCCGTGGCGGAATAAGGAGAAGCGCCCGGCGCCAATTCATTGGAATGGATCATGATATGCAAGCAGGGTGCGCCTTGCTGTTCCAGGCCTTTGGCGACGGCGAGCAAGCCGGCTTCATCCTCCCAGGCTGGGCGCAGCCATCGGGGAGCGGCATAAAAGCCATTTCGTATCCGGCCCAGCCAACCATAAGGCCGCGACATCAGGGGTTGGGTCAAAAAGGATTTCCATCGGGGCCGGTTCGCCGCCCAGGACGGCAAGTTCTGTCTCCGCCATATCGAAACCGGTATTTCCAAAAGGGAACCGTATTCATCCTCCCGATCGGGGTTATGCGCCTCCAGCCGATAAGGGAAATGGGAAGCGCCGGTCCAGTCGGGCCTTTGGCGCAAGGTCCAATCCACCCCCGGGGTCACCGTGGAGTCGACTTGATAACCCTGCCCTGCCAACCACGCGTTGACGCGTCCGTCGGTGGTCCAGGCGGCTCCCCGAAAGGAGAGCGGCCTGGCGAACCTCGCCTCGATTTCCGCGTGCAGGGCGGCCAATTCGCTTGCCAACAAATCGGTCGGCACCCGGAGGATATTGTCATCGCTCCTTCCTTCCCGATCTTGTTGGCGTCCATGTCCCATGGCATCTGCGGGATGCCAATGCATGCCGACCTCGGTTTTTCCGGCGCGGGCGAGAATATCCATGGCCTTGGCGAATGCGGGCGCCCTGGCCACCGATCCCGTGGCCAAAAACGTGGGGCTAAGCCCCGTATCGCGCATGATACCTTCCAGCGCACGCAAATGGTCGAGATTGGACAAGGAGGCTGAGCGACCCGGAACCGGCCCGGGGCCCCGCCAATGCGGATCATCGGGCTCGGCGTCCACCGAAAAAAGCAGGGCCTTGACCCGCTCCGGAGAGGCCGTCGTCAATCGCGTACCCGGATGGCCTCGGCCAGCAATCCCAGGCTGAAAAGCATGAAGGCGTTGATCAGCATCAGGATGGACACCTGCGCCACGTCGTCGGCCAGCAAGTCGCGGCAGAGGAAACCCAGGCCCACGGCGGCGAAAACCAGGCTGGGAGGGATGAAAAACTTCAGGGGAGCCCACAGGACCATGGTGCGCAAAAGCAGGAGGATGAATTGGTTCAAGGCGCGCACGGGGCGTAGCTTGGAATGGCCGACCCGTTTGCGGTAGGCGACGGGTAGGTAACACACACGGTACGGAGTGTAAAGCGCCCCCAAAGTGATGGTGGTGGTCAGGCTGAAACCGTTGGGCAAAAGGCCGACGAGTTTTTCGATCACCTCGCGCCGGAAAATGCGCAGGCCCGAATTGATGTCGGGTATGGGGTAATCGACGGCATACGATCCGACGGCGTGCAAAAGCCCCTTGGCCAGGCGCCTCACGCCCTTTTCCCGCGGCCTTTGGCCGACCATCATGTCCTGGCTCGCCCGCAATTCCCAGAGCCGCACCAAATCGGCGGGATCGTAGGTGGCGTCGGCGTCGATGATGGCTATCCAAGGCGCTCGGGTATGCCTCACGCCCAGCTTGATGGCGGCCCCATAGCCGCGATTCGCTCCCACCGACAGGGTATTGGCGCCCATATTCCGCAAGACCTCGTCCGACCCGTCGGTGGATCCGTCTTCCACGTAGAGGACCTGGGCCGATACCCCGCCTTGCAAAAGATGCCGGTTCAATTCCCGGTCAAAGGCTTCGAGCGCCGCGGCCTCATTGTGCACGGGAACGATGACGACCAACTCGGGCTCTTCGGGCATCGAGGGTTTTTTCGCCACCTGAGGTTGCCACGCCGTTTTCATGCCGCCTCGGTTTCCGCCACGGGTGAGGTCCAATGCAAAGCGCTGAGGAATGCTTGCGCCGAGGCGCCGGGCGTCCTTGCCTGCGCCCATTCGCGGGCGCGTCGCCCATAGTCATCCCTTTGCCGCGGATGGGCCAGGAGGAATCGCGCCTGCCTGGCCAAATCCTCGGGCTCGTCGGGTTGGAATAAAAGTCCGTTTTCACCGCTCACGATGAATTCCTGCAGGCCGGGAGCGGCGGCGGCTATCGCCGGAACGCCGAATAAGGCCGCCTCCATCAAGGTCAGGCTCATGCCTTCGGCGCGCGAAGGCAGCAATAAGGCATAGGCCCGGGCGAATAGCGCGGGAATGTCCTCGTAGGAGACTTCCGGCTCGAAGCTTACCCGATCTTCCAAACCCAAGATCCGGCATTCGCGGCGCAAACTTTCCTCCAGCGATCCCTGGCCCACCACCCTCAGGATGGCCCGGCAATTCCAGGCGCGCAGAAAAGCCATGGCCCGCAAGACGCTCGCGGGGTTCTTGACCTTTTCCAGCCGTCCCAGTAAAAGCAATTGCAAAGGCTCGGACGGCGCCTCGCCTGAAAACAGGGGGGCGTCGGCCATGGCGCGCAGCCGGGGATCGATCATGGAGGGCAAAATGGAGTCCCGGCCCAGCCCTCCGTATCCCTTCGCCGTCGCGCGCAAGGACGGGGAGACGAACAGCGTCTGGCGGCACCGCGACCACAACCATCGCAGGTAAACCCGTTGCAACCAGCCCGCGCCCTCCGTCCGGCCTCCATGCACATCGCTGCCGTGATGCCAAACGAGGAGGGGAAGGCCATGCTTTTTGCAAAGCATGCGCGCCAGGAAACCGGCCGGCCAAGCCATATTGGCGCAGACCGCGTCGGGCAGGGGATCAAGCGCCGCGCGGTTCATCACGCGCCAGCCATTGACGATGAATTTCAAATGATTAACCAGGCGCGTTTCGAAGCGTTTCTTCCGCCCGCATTCCACCCAGTGCACGCTCGCATCGACCAACCCGTATTCCCCAGCCGCGGCCGCGCGGGCTCTGCCTTGACCGATGCAAAAACGAATCCCGATTCCGAGTTCCCGGAGAGCCTCGGCGAGCAGGGACAAATTCCTGCCCGCTCCGCCGCCGTCCGGCGGGAATTCATGGGATATAAAAAGCACGCTATGGCCCGCCACCGGAAATCTCCAATTCCTCCATTATTCCATGGGAAGTCCGGAGATGGCTAGCTTCCCTTGACCGTGAGCTACTTTTGATGCGCCCATGACGGAAAACGCCCCCGCGAAAACCACTTCCCCCGGCCATGAAATCGCGGGAAATCCCGATGCTGCCAGACGCTTGACGCAAAAAGCCACCCTTATCACCTCGGCGACGGCATTCGGCTTAATCCTCATGAAATTGACCGTCGGCTTGACGACGGGATCCATCACGGTATTGGCCTCGGCCGTGGACTCGTGCCTGGATTTCCTGGTGTCGGCTTTCAATGCCGTCGCCACGCGGCAGGCGGGACGCCCGTCGGACGAAGCTTTCAATTATGGGCGGGGCAAATTGGAAGGCCTCGCCGCCAGCTTCGAAGGCGGCTTCATCCTGGTTTCGGCCGGCTATATCGGTTGGCAGGCAATGGCGCGTCTCATGCGGCCCCAGGTCCTGGAAGCGAAAAACCTCGACATCGCGGTGATCGTCATGGCGGTATCCCTGGGCGTGACCTATGTCCTGGTGCGCTATCTCGGACGTTCGGCCGCCCAGGCCGCCGGCAACATCATTCTCGAAGCCGACGCCTTGCATTACCGCACCGATTTGTGGACGGGCGTCGGAGTCCTGCTTTCCCTTTTCGCCATCCGGCTCACGGGCTGGAATTGGCTCGATCCCGTCATCGCCCTGGGTCTGGCGGCCTATATCGCGGGCGCGGCCCTGCCTCTCCTCCGCAAGGGCCTGGAGCAATTACTCGACCGCGCGCTCGACCCGGTCCTCATCGACCGTATCCGCTCGGTCGTCGCCAGCCACGCCATGGTGAACGGCATGCATGAAATGCGAAGCCGGCGGGCCGGTGACACGAATTTCATCGACTTCCACCTGGTGCTCAGCGAATCCATGACCCTGGGGCAGGCGCATCGCATCTCCGATGAAATCGAAAACCGCATCCGCGCCCTGGACCCGTCCCGGTGGAGCATTCAAATCCACCTCGACCCCGTCGACGACAGCCGCCGCGACCAGCGCTTGCGGGGACAGTCATGACGCCGCGCGTTTTTCTCCCCGGCCATGCGCCATGACATAAAGCAGCGGCAAAACCAGCAGGGTTAACGCCGTCGAGGAGAGGATGCCGCCGATGACCACGGTGGCCAACGGCCTTTGCACCTCGGCGCCCGTTCCCACATTGAAAGCCATGGGAACGAAGCCCAGCGCGGCCACCAAGGCCGTCATCAATACCGGGCGCAGCCGGGTCAGCGATCCGGTCCAGACGGCCTCCATCAGGGGTAAGCCTTCGCCCCGCAGCTTCTGGTAAAAGGCAATCATCACCAGGCCGTTCAGCACCGCCACGCCCGACAAGGCGATGAATCCCACGCCCGCCGAAATGGAAAGCGGTATGCCGCGCAGCCAGAGGGCCAGGACGCCGCCCGTCATCGCCAAGGGAATGGCGGTGAAGACCAGGCAAGCGTCCTTGATCGATCGCAAGCTGGAATAAAGCAGGAGAAAAATCATCAGCAAGGCGGCCGGCACCACCAGGCGCATGCGCTTGGACGCCGAAATCATTTGTTCGAATTGCCCGCCGTATTCGATCCAATACCCCGCCGGCAATCGCAAGTCTTGCAGCCGGGCTTGGGCCTCTTCGACAAAGCTCCCCAAATCGCGTCCCCTCACATTGGACGTGACCACCAGCCTGCGCTTGCCCATTTCCCGGCTGATTTGACCCAGCGATATGCCTTCTTCGACCGCCGCTACGGCTTGCAAGGGGATGTATTCGCGGTTACCCCCGTCCCGGACGGGCAAGGGAATGGGCAAATCCATCAGCTTGTCCGTATCCCGGCGCCACTTTTCCGGGAGGATGACGAGGATGGGAATGCGTTTGTCGCCTTCGTAAACCGCCCCGGCCTCCTCGCCGGCCATGGCCGTGGAAACCGCGGCCTGCATATCCGAAACCGTCACCCCATAACGCGCCAGGGCCAACCGATCGGGAAGGATGGAAATCATGGGCAAGCCCTTGACCTGTTCGGCCTTGACGTCCGAGGCGCCCGGAATTTCCCGTAGGACCTTTTCGATCTTCTCGCCCCAGGCGACCAAGGTATCCATGTCATCGCCGAAGCATTTCACCGCCACGTCGGAGCGGACGCCCGCTATCAGCTCGTTGAAACGCATTTGAATGGGTTGGGTGAACTCGTATTGGTTTCCCGGTATGCCGCGCAAAGCCGACTGGATTTCCGCGATCAAATCGGCCTTGGACTTGGCGGGATCCGGCCATTCCGCGCGTGGCTTCAGCATGATGAAACCGTCGGCCACATTGGGAGGCATGGGATCATTGGCCACTTCGGCCGTGCCAATTTTAGCGAAGGCGTCCTTGACCTCGGGGAATTCGCGCAGGCGCTTTTCCAGGGCATGCTGCATGGACACGCTTTGCTCCAACCCCGTCCCCGGGATGCGCATGGCGTGCATGGCGATATCGCCTTCGTCCAGGGTGGGGATGAATTCGCGCCCCATGCGCGTGGTCAACAGGCCGCAAAGCAGGACGCCCACCAAAGCCGAGGCCCACACCACCTGGCCATGCGCGAGAACCCATCGCAAAGCGGGCGCGTAAACCCGCTTGGCGCTGAGAACGACCCGGTTTTCCTTTTCCGACACCTTGCCCCCGAGACCGAGGGTCAAGGCGGCGGGAATGAAGGTCAGCGTCAGGATCAAGGCGCCGATGAGGGCCAGGATGACGGTCAGGGCCATGGGCCGGAACATTTTGCCTTCCACCCCGCTCAGGGCCAGCAAAGGCAAGTACACGATGAGGATGATGCCGATGCCGAAAACGCCGGGACGGATCACTTCCCGCGCCGCCGAAGAGATCAAGGACAACCTCTCAGCCGCCGCAAGAGGGGATGATCGGCCCCGGCCCGCCTCCGACAGGCGGCGTAGGCAATTCTCCACCACGATGACGGATCCGTCGATGATCAAGCCGAAATCCAAAGCCCCCAAACTCATCAGGTTGGCGCTGACCTTGCCTTGCACCATGCCGATCAAGGTGAAAAGCATGGCCAAGGGGATGACGCACGCGACGATGAGGGCCGCCCGCAAATGCCCCAGCAGGATGAAAAGCACGGCTATCACCAGGAGCGCGCCTTCCCAGAGGTTTTTCCGCACCGTCGCCAGGGTCAAATCCACCAGGGCGGTGCGATCGTAAAGCGGCCTGGCGGTCACGCCGGGCGGCAAGGATCGGTTCACCTCCTTCATTTTGGCCGCGACCCTCCCGGCCACCTCGCGGCTATTCTCGCCCATGAGCATCATGACCGTGCCGAGCACGACTTCCCGGCCGTTTTCCGTGGCCGCTCCCGAGCGCAATTCATGGCCGATGGCGATTTCGGCGACGGCGGACAGCGGGGTGGGAATGCCTCCCTCTTCCCCGACGGGCAGCCCCAGCAATTCCGCTGGCGTGGTCAACCGGCCGGGCAGGCGCAATAGCCTTTGCTCGCCGTTGATTTCGACATGACCCGCGCCCGCGTTCCGGTTGCCTTTATCCAGGGCCTCCGCCAAGTCTTCAAAGGTCAGCCCGTAAGCCATCAACTTTTTCGGATCCGGCATGACATGGTATTGCCTTTCCATTCCGCCCAGGGTATTCACTTCCACGACGCCGGGCAGATTCCGCAATTGCGGCCTGACCACGTAATCCTGCAAGGTCCGCAATTCATAGGGGGAGTAGGCGCGCCCTTCGGGAGTCAAGGCGTCCGGGTCCGCTTCGATGACATACATGTAAATCTCGCCCAGGCCGGTGGCGATGGGTCCGAGCGAAGGCTCGGCGCGCCGGGGCAAACGATCCCGCGCTTCCTGCAGCCTTTCATTGGCCAGGTTGCGGGCGAGGTAGATGTCGGTTCCGTCCTTGAAAACGACCGTAACCTGAGAGAGTCCGTAACGGGATAGTGACCGGGTGTATTCCAATCCCGGCAATCCCCCCAGGGCCGTTTCCAAGGGATAGGTGATGAGCCTTTCCACTTCCAAAGGCGTCATGCCCGGGGCCGCGGTATTGATTTGCACCTGCACGTTGGTGATGTCGGGGACCGCGTCTATGGGCAAATGCCGGTAACTCCAGACGCCCAGGGCGGCCACCAGGGCGGTCAGGGCCAGGACGAGTCCGGGACGGGCTATCGAAAAGCCCAATAGCCTCTCCAGGGGACCTCGGGGTTCAGTGATCATGTCCGGCTTCCCCTTTGCCCAAATCGGCCTTGACTACGAAGCTATTGGCGGTGGCGTAGGCGTCTCCCGCGGACAAGCCCGCGATGACCTCGACCCATTCCCCGTCCTTCCTGCCCAATTCCACCGGCGCCAACCGGAAAGAATCCTCGCCGCGGACGAAAACCGCCTTCCCCCCGTCGTGGTTTTGCAAGGCGCGGGTCTGAATGGCCATGGCGACGCGGTATTCGGCGATCTGGATTTCCCCCTGCACGAATAGCCCGGGAGCGAAACGCCCGTCGCGGTTTTCCAGGACCGCCCGCACCAAGCGGTTTTGCGAGTGGATTTCGCCCATGGGCGAGAGGTAGCCGACCTTGGCGAGGATTATCCTGTCATCCCCTTCGGCGGCGATCCGGATGGTCTGGCCCAGCTTGACCTTGGCGAAATCCTGGCGGGGGACTTGCAGGTCGGCCCAAACCGTGGCGAGATCGGCGATGGCGAACAATTCCTCTTCCGTCCCCACGGTTTCGCCCAGCCCCGCGTGTTTCCGGATGACCGTCCCTTTGATTTGGGCGATGAGCGCGTAGGGCCTCAGGCTTTCATTGCTTTCGATGAGGGCCAAGGTATCTCCCCGGGCGACGCGGTCGCCCAATTGCCGGAATACCTTTTTCACGACTCCCGCGAAGCGCGGAAATACATGGGCCAGCGCCTCCTCATTCACCGCGATGCGACCGATAACCTCCAGGTTTTCCCGAAATTCGGCCGGCCCGACCGTATCCAGCCCTATGCCCGCCGCGATGCGCGTGGACTCATCCATGGCCACATGGTCTTCGGCTTCCCCGTGTTCGTCATGATCACCGTGGCCATCGCCACCATGAGGATGGTCCCCGTCTTCATGGCCGTGCCCGCCCGCGCTTTCCTCTTCCTCTTCGTGCCCATGTCCATGTTCATCCCCATGCCCTTCGCTTTGGGAGGGAACCGGGATTTTCAGAATGGCATAGCCCCCCGCGAGCCCCGCTAACAGGATGATGGCGACGACCGCCAAGGTCTTGATCCCCGATTTCCGTTTCATCGTTTCCATATTTCCTCCGTTTCCATCCAAAGCGCCATATAGGCCGCCCAGGCATGGCAAAGATCGGTTTGCGCGGCCAGCGACTCCTCTTGCGCCGCCAGGATTTCGCGCAGCGGCAATCGGCCGGCCGCATAGGCGATTTCCGTCTGGCGGATCACTTCCCGCGATTGCGGCACCATGGCCGCGGCCAAGGCGTGTTTTTCTTTCTCGATGCGCATGGCGCTCCAAATCGAAAGGACTTGCGAACGGAATTCTTTCTCCTCCGCCTTCCCCTTTTCGGCTTGCGCCAAGGCCTTGGCATTCGCCTCTCCGGCTTCGGCCTTGGTCCTGGCCCGGTTGCCCAAAGACCACGTCAAACCGGCTCGCAGCGCTTGATCACCGGTTTCGCCGTAATGCTTCACGCCCACTTCCCAGGCGGGATCGGGACGCGCGAAGGCCTTGACCGATTTGGCTTCGATGGCCGCCAAGGAAGCCAGCGCCAATCGCCTTCTGTCCCGAGGCCATCGCTTCACCCGTTGCCAAAGTTCGCCGAGGGACGGGCCGGCGGGAAGCGAATCCGATAAGCCCGGCAACCGCAAGCAAGGCGTATCTTCCTGGACCGCATCGGACATCATCATCGCCGCCGCCAGTTGCCTTTGCTTTTCATCCCAATGCATGGCGGCCCGCTTTCGCAACGACATGGCGCGCAAACGGCCCATACCGGCCCGCAGGGAATCCGCCGAGGAGGCCGCTCCCGCCTCAAGGCGGCGGACAACCGAAACGAAAAGGCTCTCGGCCAGGCTTTCGCCCGCCTGCGCCATCCGCCACTCCTCTTGCGCGACGATAGCGTCGAGATAGAGACCGAGCAATTCCCGCTTGATTTCCAGGTATTCCTGATCCGATTCGATGCGCGCCAATTCGAGCTTGGCGTCGGCGATTTCCAGCCGGGATCCTTTTTTCGCCCGGCTCTCCCATGGCTTTTCCCAACTCAGCGAGGTTTCCAAGGGCTTTATCCCCGTATGCTCGCCGGTACCCAGCCCGTTTTCAGCTTCAAGACGCCACTGTCCCGCCGGGCCGGTGCCGGCCACCTTGCGGCTTTCCAGCCCGGCTTTGATATCCGCTTCGGCCGCCTTTAAAGCCGGCTGTCCTTCCACTCCCCGGCGCACCATTTCTTCCCAGCCGAGATCAAGGCATGCCGCCTCTTCCCCCGCCGCGGCCGAAACCGAAGCCATGAGGGCGATGGCCACCCCACCTGCCGTGACGACGCAAGGTCGTTTCATTTCATGCAACATGAAGTCCCTTTTCAATACCCGGAGATTCCCGGCGTTTTCCCATTCCCATCCGAATCGTTTCGGAAAGGGCGCAAAGCGATGACGGCCCGTCGGGAGACGGGCTTAGATGTTCACAAGGAATGGCGGGTTATATGAGCAGGCGCCGCGTGAGCAGGGGATTGCTGAGCAAGGCGATGACGGGAGGATGGCAAAGCGATGAAGAGCGCGGAAAGCCGGGCGACGCCATCGCGTTTCCCCGCTCGGGCCAGGGAGTAACTCCTAGGTTTCCGGCAAAAAACCGGCCCGTCCCTTCACCTGAAGCGTATCCTCTTCCCGCCACGCTCTCCGAGCGGGTCTGGGGATTGTCCAGGGAAAGATCGAGACAAGGCCCGCAATGGTCCGCATCGGCCAAGGCGGAGATTCCTCGTCCCTCGGCATGGCCCTCGCCGGCATGGTCCGATTCGGCCCCGCAGGTGCCGTCCACCCCGGTTTCGAAAGACCAATGCCCGTCTTCCCCGATGCAGACCACCCAAAGACGCGCCTGAACCGAAGTCGACAACAAGGTGAATAGGAGAGCCGTCGCCACCAAGGTTGAGCGCAAAATCCTCAAAGCGAATACGTCTTTGTCCTTGTGGGAACCCGGCATAGGTGGAGACTTTACCAAGCCGGGTGGGATTTGGCAAGGCGGTCACCTTTGACTTTCGCCGCCGAATTAATATTTGCCCCACACTGGAGTCCGGTATGACGCAACGGGTTTTGATTTTGGGATTGGCGCTATCGGCCTTGTCTTTTTTCTCCTGCGACGGCGGCACCGGATCGAATGACGGTTCCCCCGGGGACGCCGGACTTACCGCCCGGCTCGATGGAAAAAGCTGGAAGGCGACTCCCATTTCCATCGTCGCCCAGGTGAATGCGGGCGTAACCGGCAGCCTCAGCATCCTCGGCACCCAAACCGACGGCGATAAGACCTTGAGCCTCACCTTGCTGCTTTACAATGTCGGCGGGCCCGGCAAATACGCGCTGGGAGTGAGTTCCTCCGGATTCGGCGGAAGCGGCCTGGTCGGCGAGGGATATGGCGGCGGAGACGCCGATAGCTGGATAACGCCGAGCAGCGGGACGGCGGGCGAGGTCGACATCATCGCCATCGGCGACGGGCGCGTGCGCGGGACCTTCTATTACACGGCCGAACCGGGAAAGGACAATACCGCCGGAGGAAAGAGAGAGGTGACCGACGGGCATTTCGATTTGCCTTTGACGGGAACCCTGAAAACCCTGGCGGAAAATGCCGGCAGCCGGGTCACGGCGAAACTCAATGGCATCGCTTATAATGCCGCGACGGTCTATGGAAGCCTGGCCGATTTCACCGGCGGCGCGGGTCTCACCTTCAGCAGCACCAATGACTCGAATGCCTTGAGCCTCAATCTGGTGGGAATAACCGAAACGGGAACCTATTCCCTCCGCAATACCTCGCCCAGCCGGCTTTTGACCGCGGGTCGAAATGGCGGCGACGAGAATCACTGCTGCTGGGGCACCATGGCCGATGACAGCGGTGAAGTCGTCGTGACCAGCCTGACAGCCAAGCGGGCCCGAGGCACTTTCACCGCCACCCTGAAGCCGCAAAACGGCAAGCCGGCCAAGGCCGACCTGGTCATCACCGAGGGCAGCTTCGATATCGGCATGCCTTAGCGGGGCGCTGAAAACCGCCGCCAAGGCCGGGTGTTTATTTACCCGATCGCTTCAGGATCCAGATTTCCTCTTTACCGATGCGCTCGGGCACGCTTTTCTTGGGCACGATGCGCTCCACCACGTCGAAGACACCGTCGAGACGCGCCAATAATTCGCCTTCCGAGGTGGGATGAGGAGGTCCGTCCAGGGACGTCGAGCGGATAAGCGGGAAGAAAGCCGCGATGACGATGCCGTCGGGCACGAGCATTTTTTCCCAGACCTCGAAGTATTCGTCGCGTCGACCCGGATGGATGGCGCAAAAGCAATTGTATTCCCAGACGATGTCGAATGGGTCGGTGCTTTTGGGGTTGAGGTCGAAAAGATCGATTTTCAAGGCCGACAATTTCGGGTGCTTGTCCGCCAAGGCGGTGAGATCGCCGAAGGCGCTCTGGGCGAAGTCGACCGCGAGGGTATCATGCCCGCGTTCGGCCCAAGCCGCGGCGTCATAACCGCGACCCGCTCCGGGTACTAAAACCCTTCCTTTCTTGGGGCAGCTTTTATGCTTGAAGAATTCCAGGAGAATGGGGCTGACCTTGCCCAAATCCCATTCGTCCTTTTTGGTTTGATACATCGATTCCCAATATTCAGGCAAATTCTGTGTGAGCATCAGACGACCTTTTCCACGTGTGAGGATTCTTGCGGGCGCGGATTGCGCCGGCGGGTTTGTTGAGCCAATTGGCCGCAGGCCGCCAGGATATCGGGGCCGCGGGCGCGCCGCCGCAAGACTTGGAAGCCATGGCGGGGGCGCAGGATTTTTTCGAATTCCGTCATCTCGGCCTCGCTCGGGGCGAGCATGTCGGGATTACCGGCATTGAGGGGAATCAGGTTGATTTTGCAATTGCGGTGCGAAGCGATATGCCGCAATTCCCTCGCGGCCTCCGGCGTGCAGGTTTTACCCGCGATGAGGACATATTCGAAGGTGAGCATTTGCCCGGTCTTGGCGATATAAGCGTCGGCGGCTTCGAGCAAGGCCGCTATGGGCCAGCGCTTATTCACCGGCATGATGGCGCTGCGGACCGCGTCATTGCTGCCATTGAGGCTGACCGCCAGCTTGAAATCGGGAGCCCGGTCGGCCCATTCCAGCATTTTCGGAACCACGCCCGAGGTCGAAACCGTGATATGGTTTTTGCCGATGCCGAAACCCTCCGGCGAAGAAAGCCTTTCGCAAGCGCGGGCCACGTTTTCCAGGTTGTGCATGGGCTCGCCCATGCCCATGAAAATGACATTGGACAGGCGGCCGCCTTCGGTATCGCGCAAGTGACGGGCGACGCGGTGGGCCTGTTCCAGGATTTCGCCCAAGGTCAGGTTGCGGATGAAGCCCATGGTGGCGGTGCGGCAAAAGGTGCAACCCATGGCGCAGCCGATTTGCGAACTCATGCAAATCGAACGTCGGCCCTCGCTGGGGATAAGCACCGTTTCGAAGACATGCCCGTCATGGGTTTGGAAAGCCCACTTGATGGTCCCATCGGTGGAAACCTGACGGCCTGCTTCGGTAAGGGAATAGGGAATCGCTTTGACGCGCAGGGCATCCAGCAAAGACTTGGGGACATTGGACATGGCGTCCCAGTCATGGACGTATTGGCCGTAAAGCCAATCCCAAATCTGCCGCGCCCGAAAGCGCGGTTGATCGAGACCCTGGACCACCTTTTCCAGGTCGGAAAGGTCAAGGTCCAAAAGGTGTAGCTGTGACATACCTTAGCAAAAGTAAAAAATCTTTCAACTCCATTAAATATGAGGAGTTAGCGGATTTGGTTCTTTGGGTTTCAAAAACCCTAGCCACTAAGCCCTTCCTAGGCCCATATTTGATTTAAAGCCGTCACGGAAGTCTTTCGGGAGGGGCAAAAATCTTGGAATCCGCTACTTCAACCCCGGAACCTCATGCCGCAGTGGCCTTGATTCGGGCTATTTCGCCAGATCCAGCCTATTTGGTCATCCGCCGGGCCAACCACCCCCAAGATCCCTGGAGCGGTCATTTTTCTTTGCCGGGAGGGAAAAAAGAGCCGGCTGACGCGGATTTATTGGCGACTTGCCTGCGGGAAACCGAGGAGGAAGTCGGCCTTTCCTTGCTTCCCGGCCATTTGGTCCGGCCTTTACCGATTGCCTGGGCGGGTTCGGCCTTGGGTAGGCCGACGACGTCGGTCCAGCCGTTCTTATTCGAAATGGCGGAGCGGCCACCGGTGGTCTTATTGTCTTCGGAAGTCGCCTCGGTCCACTGGGTCAGTGAAACCTTCTTGCTCGACCGCGCCAATCACGTGCGGGCGCCCATGCTGACCCATGCGCCGGAAAAAACCTTTCCCGGCCTTCCCTTGGCCGACTACTTCATCTGGGGCTTTACCTATGGCATATTGCGGGACTTATTGGGAGGATTCCCCTCCCTCTAAGTTCATCACCATGACCGCCCGCCGGAAACAGGCCCGCCTTCAGGATTGCGGACCGGCCACACCGGGCTCATGCCGCGATGCGTTGCTGGCCTCATCCATATGCTCCCGATCCGCGTCCAGCTTTTGCTTGAGATGCTTGGCGGGATAAGCATCGGGATGCATCGGGGTCACATCGTCCAAGGTGACTTCTTTTCGTTTAGCGTCTTTATTTTGCTGATTCTTATCGCTCATAACTACCTCCTGGTGCGTGCCCTTAATTAAGATGACAAGGATTAAGATGACAAGAAAAAAGGCCCGAAACCGCTAAGACCGCAAGACAAATTGACAATGAACGTGATACTGCTCGATTTCGACCATACGCTCTACCCCTCCACCTCGCCGACCCTGCTCCACATCGATCAGCGCATCACTTTGTTTTTGGAAACGCGATTCGGACTCGATTTCGCCGCAGCCGACGCTTTAAGGCAAAGTTTATGCCGGGGGCATGGCACCACCTTGCGCGGACTCATGCTGAATCACGGCATCGATCCCCATGGATATTGTGATTTCATTCACGCGGTGGACGATGCCATTCTGCCCTCCCCCGATCCCGCCCTGCGGGCCTGGCTGGAAAACCTGCGCTGGCCGGCCTATGTCTTCACCAATGCGCGCGCCGATTGGGCCGAACGCGGATTGAAGGCCATGGGACTCTGGGATTTAGTGGGAGAGAATAGGCCCTTGCTCGGCATCCTGGATTTGCCCTTCACCGGGTGGATTGGCAAACCCGATCCCGCGGCCTATCTCGCGGTGGAAGACTTCATCCGGGCCAGGCATGGCGGACCGGGCGCGCCGCCCCTGACCTTGCATTTCGCCGACGACAGGATCGACAACTTGCAAGCCGCCGCGCTCCGGGGTTGGCGGACGCATTGGGTGCGGCCGCATCATTTTCCGTCTTCGTTAGGCGCAAACGATGGGGATTCCGCTTCTTCCGCCCGGGCCGGAATGTCGACCATCCGATCTTTACTCGACCTCCATCCCCATGACCTGAGTCCGCTCGCGGCCAACTGAACCAGCCATGGCGGGCCAAGCCTTCAGACTTTTTGTCAGCGCGGGAGAAGCCTCGGGCGATGCCTTGCTGGCCAAAACCCTGAAAGCCATCAAGAACCATTTATCCGGACGAACCTCCTTGCAATTGGCCGGTTTGGGCGGCCCTTTGTCCGAAGGCGAGGGGCTCAAAAGCCTGGCTCCCATCGAACGCATGGGGGTCAATGGCGTCGGCGACGTCTTGGCGCATCTCCCCTATCTTCACCGCCAGGCCCGCCGCATCGAAAAGGCCCTCCAGGATTTTTCACCCGACGCCGTCTTCTTGATCGATTATCCCGGCCTCAACCTGCGGCTCCTGGAAAGCGCCAAAGCCTTGGGCCTACCCGTCCACTTCCTCGCTCCGCCCCAGCTCTGGGCGCGCCATGAGTCGGTTCGCCGCGCGAAAAGGATGAAACGCCTTTTCGAAGGCGTTTCGGTGCAAGTGCTCTTCCCTTTCGAAGCCGCGGACTACGCCGCTCTCGGAGCCGATATCATTCAGGGCCATGCTTTCGATCCCACCGTCCGTTCTTCGCCCTCGGTGGGCTCGGGGCTTTTACTGCTTTGTCCCGGCAGCCGCCTTTCGGTGCTGCGCCGCAACCTGCCCGCCTGGTCGCGCTTGCTCGACAAGCTCTCCTGGCCGCGCCAGGAAAGGCTCGTCCTCGTGCCGGAATACCTGCGGGACGAAGCCCGGAAATGCCTGGCGGAAACCGGCCGGGGCTGCGAGGTGACCAGCGACAAAAACCAGGCCCTGGCGCAAGCGGCTTGGGCGCTTTGTTTTCCCGGCACCATGACCCTGGAATTGGCGCTGGCCGGCTTGCCTTTCGCCGGCCTGGGCATACTCGACGCCCTGACCTACGCCCTGGGAAAGCGGATGTTAAAGACCCCCTGGTTGGCCTTGCCCAATGTCCTTTTGAATCAACCGGCCTGGCCCGAATGGATCGGGACCAAGGGCGGGTTATCGGCGCCGGCCCTCGCCGGGCTGATCCGGGAAACCCAATCGTTACCCCGGGGCCAAGGCGGCCGATGGCATGACCTCCACTCCGCCTTGGGCCGTGACCAGGGGCCGGACCAGGCGGCGGCGAGAATTTTGAGTCTGGCGGAAGCGGGATGAAATGCGACGGTTGAAATTTCCCGAATTCGGCTTCCGGGTGTTAAAATCCGGATATGAATGCCGAGGATGGTCAGCCCGTCAAGGAAGACGCCCGCCATAAACTGGCCAATTACCTCGAAATCAAGGTCAGTCCCGAAAGGGCGACCTTGGCGCTCAAAGCCAATCATCTTCTCGAAAAATTGACGCCCACCGCCGAGGATTTGGCGTGGGCTTTGAACCAAGCCGGCGCCGTCAACGGTTTGGACCTTGATCTTTTGGGCCGCGTCTTGTCGGAAAAACTATTCGATCGCACCCATATCGTCGCCCAGGCCGTGGCGCCCGTGCCGGGCGAAGACGCCGTCATCGAAACCCTGGTGCGCATCAATGGCGAGGCGAAACCCGTCGTGCTCTCCGACGGCCGGGCCGATTACCGCAATGTCGACAATATCCGGCAAGTGGCGGCCGGCGAGGTCTTGCAGCGGAAACACCCGGCCACCGAGGGCAAGCCGGGCTGCGACGTGCAAGGCAAACCCATTCCGGCCAAGCCGGGAACCGACGCCGCCCTGAAGCCGGGGATCAATACCAAGATCAGCGACGACGGTAACACCTTGGTATCGACACGCGGAGGATACCTCTTCATGCAGGGCGAGGCCCTGGGCGTGGGCGAGGATTTCCAGCTCCAGGGCGACGTCAACTTCAAAACCGGCAATATCCTGTATCACGGCGACGTGCTCATCCAGGGCAACGTAGCCGACGGCTTCAGCGTCGAGGCCGACGGCAATATCGTCATCGAGGGTTCCGTGGACGGGGCCGTCGTCATCAGCCGGGAAGGAAGCGTAACCATCAAGGGCGCCCTCTTCGGGCATGGCCACGCGGAGATCCGCGCCGGCAAGGACATCGACTTGCAAGCCGCCCAGGACGCCAAGATCTTCGCGGGCGGCTGCCTGGCCGTCGCCAAGGAATTGCGCCTATGCGAGGTGCGGTGCGGCTCGCTGAAGGCGAACGCGCCCAATTGCCATGTGCTGGGAGGCGCGCTCGTGATTTACGGCGAAACCCTCCTCGCCCAGGTCGGGGGCGAAGGAGTGCGCACCGAGATCCGCGTCGGCGACAAAGCCCACGAGGAGGCGCGGGCGGAACTCGGGGGAATCGCCTCGCGGCTGGAACAATTGAAACAATTGGCTTCGGCGCTGGAACCCAGGTTGAAACAGTTCAAAACCACCGCCGATCGAATGCACGGCCATTTGCCGGTGCGCATGGCCGCGGATTTGAAAGCCACCGTCACGCGTTACGCGGAAACGCAAAAGGGCATGCGGGGCCTGGCCGAGGAGGAAAAACGGTTGCGCGACTTGTTGGCCTCCCCGCTGGAAAAGCGCTGGCCGGTCGTCATCACCGAAAAGGTGATCGATTCCGCGCATGTCAAACTGTATGGCAAGCACGTGGATTTGGCGGCCGGCGACGCTCCCGGCCAATGGCTGTGGACCGAAGAAGGCCCATTGAAGGCGTCGTTGGGGTAGGCCGCAATGCCGTTAAGCCCAAAGTCGAATTTGGAAATTCCCTAAAATGGAGCACGCCCTTCCCGGCTCAGGGAAGCGCCAACCGACCTCGGTAGGTACCGGAAGGCCCCGCCACCTCCACGTGATAGACTCCGGGCGTGACGGTCTGATCCAGAGCCATCTCGCCAGCCCCGCCAGGCAAAGTCCGCTCCCGGACCACGACGCCGCGGAGATCGAGCAGGCGGATGCGTAGGGGTCCGGCGAGGGGGACCGCAATCCATGTCCGCCGCCCCCCATGCGACACCATCAGTCCCGTGCGCATTGGCACGCGCGGCGAGGTTCCCAGGCCGGTGGCTACGCACATCTCGGAGGCATGGACGCGCGCGGCCGGATCGAAGGCGGGATTTCCGGGATCGGTGCATCCATTCCGGAAATCGCCGGCCGCGTAGCGGAGGTTTTCCCAATATATCCTGGGGACGATGCCGTCGTTCTGGGTCATGAGGCCATCCTGACCATGGCCGAACCCGTTGAAAATCAATCTTCCCAGGCCGACCTCGCGCGCCCAGGCCAGCGGCCATTCGCCGCTTCCGTCCGGAGGATTTATTTGGAGTGCTGAGCTTCCAGGGACGCTGTCCAGGGTCGCGATCATGGTCACTCCGCGCACGCCCCGTACGGTGTTTTGGTATGTATCCCAGGATTGCCTGAACTTGAGAGAGTCAGGAATACCCGCGACCATCCATTTCAATTCCCGGTGCGTCCTGGCTTCCTGATCGATGACGGTGTAAGCATCGTCGGTACTACCGGAATGTGAATAGAATTGCGTTCCCAGGGCCGCCAGCTGCGCCGGCCAGGTGTCCCGGACCCAGCCAGCCCCATGGATGAGGAGCCAGCCACCCCCTTGCTCGAGATAGTCCATGACAGCCTGACGGGCTTGCAGATTCGGTACCGAGGAGGCGCCGTCCGTGTTGTTGTTCCAGACGATGACCTGGAACTGTCGCAGGAATTCCGGCGTGAGATCGAGTTCCGTGATGGATTCGGTCAGCGCGAATCCCTTGTCGCCGGCAAGTTGCTTGAACGCCTTCCGGACATCCTCGATGCCTTCCGTATGGACCCAGCCGCCTATCTTGTTGTATAGCAGGACCGATTTGACCTTGCTGGTCGATTCCACGGGCTTGGTTTGCGCGCCTGTGGCAAGGGTGCAGAACAGCGAAAACGCTATCAGGACGAATCCTGGCAATCTGGGAAAGCCGAAAATCATGTGCGCTACTCCTCAGGTCGGCGATCAATATACTCCCGGCCTTTGCGCTGCGTAGGCGGAAAGCCGGCGAAGCGCTCGGATTTCCAGAGCGGAGCAGCTGGCTCTCCCAATTCGGTCGTAGGGGCCGGCGCGATGCGGTTGCTTGGGCTGGACGCCGAACAACTCATGTCACGGGATGTATTGGCTGATCGGCCTACTTCATCACCGTGCAATCGGGCTGCAAGTGCAAGTGTTCATTGGCCAAGGGCGGTCGCAGGATATAACGACACAGCATTTCCCGTCCTTGCTTGTCGTTTGCCGCAACGCGCCTAAGGGCATGCAAGTTGAAGACTCCGACTTGCGCGCAGAGAAAACCATTAGACTCGGTGACCGCACCGGCATCTTATGGCATGAGACTTGTTCGGTCATTGGAATTAAGGACTTGGTTATCTCTAAATCTTTATCCCTAGGTTTTGTAAACGCAAGCTCATGGCTGTTGCGCTCACTAAAAAATCGGTCGCCAAGGTTTCAATCAGATCATCATCAAAATAGTCGCCTATTTTTTCCAAATGCTGAGAAATGAAGTCTTTTGGCATTAACAGTTCCGCAGCGAACCTATTCGCGCTAATCTCGTCGGCAAACTCAGCTTTCCCCGAATTCGCATCGCGATAGATAACCTTTTTATCCACATGAACGCCATTAATATGATCGAGAAAATAATGTCCTAATTCATGGGCTATAGTAAATCTCTGTCGGTTTGGATGATGATTTTTGTTGACGTATATCGCGCCTTTCCCATCACTTTTTTTCAACATTCCAGATATGTCATCATCTAGCTCGACGGGAAAAAGATCGATGGCGAACTTCCTACAAATATCGCGTGGATCAACCGGCGGATTTTCTATTCCCATTATTCTTAGGATTTCTCGCGCCTTTCTTGTTGGGTTTAGTGACATTCGCAACTCCTTCATTTAGAACTATGCTCTTAAGTATTTCCAATTGTCTTTTGTCTAACTTGATTGCCGAAGATATTTCAAAACTATTCTTCTCCTCATCCAGAGGGGGAAAAATATCCTGAGCGGGCGGCAGCAAGTCGAAGATCTCTTTCCTTAAAGCATGGGCAACTTGATATAGCCGATCAATTGTGATTCGCTGACGGCCTTGCTCAATCAGGACGATTGAGGTTCGAGACAGACCGGACGCTTTGGCGAGGTCTTCTTGGGTAATTCCAACTTGATTTCGGGCGATGGCTATTCGGCGTCCAACTTGTATGTATATGCTGTTTAGCCGACCCATTGACGTTAAATATACCACACATTTCTCATCAAATCAAGTAAAACCCGAATCGGAAATGTTAACCAATGATTAACATATGGGGTATATGATCAACATGCTTGACTTTTGGACCCGAAAGCTGTAGATTCGGTAGTAGGGATTGGTCAATCCCGGCGCCTCAGATAGGCGGCAATACTAACCCAAGGGCTAAGCGCCCACTTAATGAGGAGAGAACCTATGCTCGTCGACCAGGTTACCGTCGAAATCGCCACTCCAAAGGGCATGTTCACGCATGCATTCCCGAAGACCGCGAAAATTTCGGAAGTCATCAATGTGGCAGTTGCAAGCTTGGGAATCGATAGCGGTGATTCATTGGAGTTGGTACACAACGGCCAAGTCCTCCAACCGGTCGAGCGGCCCTTGGTAAGCTTCGGCCTTTCGGGTCATGTCCAGTTGGATCTGGTGGCCACGGGCAGTGGGGTCTAAATGGCGACCGTGACCGAGCTTATTTTTGAGGAACAGATCGGTCATTTGCGGGAGATCGCGGAAAACCGGGGCTGGGAACTCAAAGAGACGGAAGACCTTGGGTTCATCCTTACCCTACAGGCCAAGGACGGGTCCAGGTATTCGCTGAAGGTGGAATGCGAGGGTTACCAAAGCATTCCACCCGCTTGGCACTGGTACAACTTAATATCCGGAATTAAAGATCAGCGCGCGGATACACCCAAGGGAACCGGGGGGTATTTTCACGATTGCGGTCGCATCTGCGCGTCCTGGAACCGACTGGCCTACAAAAGTGTTGATCCGGTGGGTCCGCACGGAGAGTGGGAGCTTAACAACTGGATGACCAATCCGCATTCCAAGGGATGCACCACTCTTTCAGCAATGGCTGTACGCATGGCTACAGAACTTGGAAGCGACCGTTACCTCGGAAGGGCGGCTTAAGTGAGATTAACCTCCATTCCCCACCTGTTTGGTCGGAAGCCTCCAGTTGAGCCAGCAACCCCAATGCTTCCTAGACTCGCAATTACATCGGAATGCGTCAAAGCGCTTGAGGAATGCATGCGGATCGAAATCAAGAAGGGCCACGAGGGGATTGCATATTTGGCCGGTCGATCCGATCCAACAATTACACTCGCTGTTGCGGCGATACGCCCTGAAGCGACAACAACCAGGGGAAGTTTTCATGTCGATACGGCGGCGATGGCGAAGATTGTGCGCCTCGTGGCGACTCAAGGGCTCCAGGTAGTTGGACAGGTGCACACACACCCTGGAGAAGCCTACCACAGTGGTGGCGATGAAGAGGGCGCTAAAATAGCCTATTCAGGATATGTTTCCCTGGTTCTTCCGGATTTCGGGCGACACCTTCCATCCTTTGATGAAGCTGCGATTTTCATGTATCAACACGGTTCATTCAAAGAAATTGACCCTTGTAATTTTCGCATTATTCCCGGTAGGATGATGTGAACAGCACGGATTTCTACAAAGACCGAAATAGTCGCTCAATACTTACTGCAGGGCGGGTCCTCGATTCCTTGAAGCCGATATTGTTGAGATCCGATCTTGAATACGCGTCACGCTATGACGGTCAGATTGCTGTGATAACCGCAGCCAACCTACTTTCCCGAATGACACCGAATGTTGCTTTGGATATACCAGAAGTTCAAATGGTAAAGCCATTGCCATGGGCAGGTGGTGATTTAAGGGCGCTTGTCTTAGACATGATGTCAAAGGCTGACCCGCACGCGAATTTTCAGCACCGTCGAGTCGGAAATGACGACTACGTTATCCATTTGGGGCGTAGCGGGGCTACCACCATAGCCCACGGATCGGGCTGGGAATTATATCTAGGTCCGGGACCTTCTCCATTACCTGACGATGAGAGTCCCAATCCAATCGGCGCAGCATTAGCTGCCATTCTTTCGGTAAGCGTTCTCTTTAGAACGAACTTTGTGGGTTCCACCGAAGTTACCCGATTAAATGCTTTTGATTGGACCTCCAACGTAAAATCCATCGTTGTTCCGGAATATCGAGGTGACGGTGACTTCGGAAATATCTGGGTTGCCGGAGTCGGATCCGTAGGAACTGCCGCTCTCTTTTTCCTGACGCTGGCAACCCGCGCCTACACACCCTTGTTGTTCGACATGGATTTTGTCAAGGACCACAATCTCGACAGGTCACCTATTTTTTTCAAAGGAGACGTCGGATTGAGAAAGGTTGATGTTACAGCGGAATGGTTGCGCCAAGCCGGCGTATCTATGGTCACTGGAGATCCGAATGCGTTAGATGAGTCTCCCCTTTGGAAAGAGCGTCAAGCTGGCTCGCCTGACATTTTGATTGCAGCCGCAAATGAACGTAATGTCCGTCCCCTGATTGAGACTTGCATGCCACCCATACAGATCTACGGCACTACGGGCAAGAATTGGCAGTCAGCAATGATTCGGCATTTGCCGATGAAGGAGGCCTGTTCCTGCTGTCTCTTTGGGGAGGCGGAGCATGCTCCTACACAATGTGCTACCGGATCAGTCACCAGTAATAATGGCGGAGGGAAAGTGGATGCGGCTCTTCCATTTTCATCCTTTGCTGCGGGCGTAATGGCTGCTGCGGAAATACTGAAAATCAACTTGCCAGGATTTCCTTTTACGCCGAATAAAGTGGTACTTAATACGCAGTCGAGGATTTTTACGCAAAAAGTAGAGATACCCTTCCGTAAGGGTTGCATCTGCGAATCGCGATCCAGCCATGTTCATCGGCAAATGATTTCAGGGAGCCGGTTTGGCAATTTGTCTACCTAAGCAGTCCGTGGGTTTCATTCAAGAGGCAAAATATTGTGATCTGAATGCCGCTGCTGCGATGCACATGAAATACGGCTTTGGGGCGACAGAAAATTGACAGCGACGGTGGTTTTTTTGGTACAATTTCTTCGAATTTAATCTTTAAGGGAGGCGAAATGAGCCGGAAAAACTACTGGACCAGCCCCCGATCGCAAGGCGGGTGGACCGTGCGTAAGGCCGGAGCTGAGAGGGTGGCCTCCATCCATGATTCTCAAGAGGATGCATGGAAAGAAGCTAAGCGGCTGGCGCGTGGTGCTGGCTCCGAAGCCATACTGCAAGGAAGAGACGGCCAGATTCGCGCCAGAAACTCCTATGGAAACGATCCATTTCCTCCTAAAGGCTAACTGATTGTCAAAAAAGAAGATCCCTTTCGCCATCGCTTACGATTTTGATGGGACCCTCGCTCCGGGTAACATGCAGGAGCGTGCATTTATCCCTGCCATCGGCACGAACAAGAAGAAATTTTGGGCCGAGGTGAAGGCGGAATGCAAGAAGCACAGCGCCGACAACATCCTCATGTATATGAAACTTATGCTGGCTAAGGCGCAGGCTGCCGAGGTACAGGTACGGAAAAAGGATTTTGAAACCTATGGCGCTGAGCTTTCTCTATTTCAAGGGGTTGATGCCTACAAGGAGGGGCGGAGAGTCATCAAGGGCTGGTTCGACCGGATTGATTTTTACGGCAATCAGAGCGGTGTTGAGGTTAGCCACTTCGTGGTTTCTTCCGGCATCCGGGAGATGGTGGCGGGCACTTCCATCGCCAAGCACTTCAAGGCGATCTTTGCATCCTCCTTTTGCTATGACCATCATGGAATTGCAGTTTGGCCTGCGCTGGCTCTCAACTATACCACCAAAACCCAATATCTGTTCCGCATCAATAAGGGCTCACTGCAGGTCGACGATCATATGGAAATCAACCGCTTTGTGCCCGAGGAGGATCGTCCGGTTCCGTTCGGGCATATGGCTTACATCGGTGACGGTGAAACGGACATCCCTTGCTTCAGGGTCGTGAAAGACCGTGGGGGGCATTCCATCGCCGTCTTTCAACCAAAGACCAAGGGTGCACGGACAAGGTCTATGCAAATGGTGAAGGATGGACGGGTGAACTTCCTGGCCCCGGCCGACTATCGTGAGGGTGGTGAGATCGATAAGATCGTCAAAGCACTGATCGACAAGGTGGCTCATGACATCCATGTTCGCGAGCTGCAGTGCGTGTATAGGTAAATCAAAGCCTCTTTCCCATCAATCCTCCTTACCTGCAACTCCATTTACCCCTTCCTATCCGTCGATTTCGCCTCAGCCTCCGCGTTCTCTCAGCCTTTCCCCTCTTCTCAACTCCCAAATCAACAGCTCCAGAAACCCCCAGGCAAACCCTGGCCTTTCCCCCGCAAGGTATGACGTAGTCACTCCGGATACTCCGGCCAGTCTGTGCCTTCCCTTGCACCCGAATCACTCCACTCAAGCGCTTCTTCGCGGGCGTCTGGCGACATGGGCTTCGTTTCCTTGGGGGGCCGGTCGGCCCCATTGGCAAATGCATCGCCGAAAGTATCGACCGTACCGTTTCCTCCGTCTTCACCATCACCACCAGCCTCAGCCTGCCGCCGCATCCAGGGCACACCACCTCTTCGCCAAAGGTCCGACGCAACAACTCATGCCACTGGATGTATTTACTGATCGGCCTACGCCAAGCAGGGCAGTCATTTCATTATCGCCTGGAGCTGCGGCGAAGGTGATGATGGCGCGCTTTTGCAAGTACCACAGGATGCACTCACGGGTTCCATCAACAACGAACTCGATATCGGCCTGGGTGGGGTTAGGGCCGGCTTGAAGATGGGCGCTGGTTGCGCGGAATCCGGAGCCCCAGGCGGCAAATAGACGCCGTCAACAAACAGGGTGAGAGGATGTGGGTCGAAATCCATTGGGTAGCGCAGATGTTACGATCCAAGGTAAACCCATGGGCTTCGAGGACATGGCCGTGAAGAGGGTATGGCAACGAGTGATGCACATCACGATACCAAACCAAGTTCAGCCCCTCATCACCCAGGGAAGGTGCCCCTTGGGGCGGTGGGGGTAGGTCGAGACCCCGCCAGCGCGAAAGGACCCTCCTGGCTGACTCCCGCCTGACTGTGGAGAAGTACTCACCGCGCGCGGAGGCTCGGCCGAGGGGGAGGATGGCCAAGCCCCAACCGGGAAAGGCCAAGGCCACCCTCCCCCCATAAGCCATCATTCATGCGGCAAAAGCCGAAAAAAGCCTTACCTTACCCTCCATGCATCTACCCAGCCTCGTCATCGCCCTTTCCGCCCTGGGGGCCGTCTCTTTGGCCCCGGCCGCACCCGTGGCGCCCCAACTCGTGGGTTCCACCTATGTGTTCACCTTTCCGGAAAACGGTCCCCGCATGGTCGTGGACCCCGCTCCCGGCGGGCGTATCACTTCGCTTAAACTCGGGACGCCCGAATTCCTTTACCTGAGCACCGCCAATAACAATTTGCTCTGGGGCTCGATTTTCTGGACCGCGCCGCAAAGCGACTGGGATTGGCCCCCGCCCGCGGCGCATAATACCAATCCCTATACCGGCGGCCCCAAGGGGGATGCGCTGGTGCTGGTGAGCGGGCTGGACAATGCTTCCCGCTTCAGCATGGTGAAGAATTTCTCGGGCGAATCTTCCGACACTTCCATCACGCTGACTTATTCCATCAAGAACGGCGGCACGGCCGCCAAGTCGGCGGCTCCCTGGGTGAGCACGCGGGTTTTGCCCGGCGGTTTAACCTTTTGGGCCAAGGGTCCGGGGCCTTTGCGGGGTACCAATTCCACCCTAGTCAAGGAACAAGGCGGATGGGTGTGGTTCGACCATGCCGCCGGCTCCGGCGTGTCTGGGAGCATCGCCAAGGTATTCGCCGACGGTATGGGCTGGATGGCGCATGTGAATGCCGGGGGACAACTCCTGCTCATGGTCTTCCCGGATATCGCCCAGGCGGACGCGGCTCCCCAGGAAGCGGAAATCGAGATTTACACCGAACCCAGCCAAGCCTTGATGGAACTCGAGCATCAGGGGGCCTATCGTTCCATCGCGGCGGGGGATTCCTTGTCCTACACCATTCACTGGTATCTCCGACAACTGCCGGCCGGGGCCCAGAAAGCGGTGGGAAATGCGGGTCTGAAGGCCTTCGTCGAGGGTCTGCTCAACCGCAGTGCCACCGCCCTGAGCGCAGGCAAGGGTCAGCGTCGGGGAACCCGGATGACGCCCGGGTCGCGCAGCTTCCAGGTCCTGGATGGGCAGTCACGCCCCGTGGACGCGCAGGGTAGGGTGACGGGCGAGGTCATCGGAGAATTCCGATAGTTTTGTGACGGATTATAAAATGGTTATGGGTGAGTGAGCCGGGCATCCAAACGCTTTCCTCCCGCAAGGGAGCGTCCCTTAGGCGGTTCATCTAGGCGTCGATCCAAGGGAGATTCCATGAAGACGGTTTTTTTCTGGCTCATTCTCGCTCTACTCCTGCTTGCCATTTCCTGCGACCCATCCGTGAATGAGGAGCCCGGGATCATCGAAAATCCCAATGCCTTTGTCATTCACTCCCGGTCTCCGTCCGCGTCCGACACATCGGACCGCGATTTTTTCGAGGCGGTGAATATCGCCACCAAGCAAGGCACTCCGGTTTTTGCCATCCACGAAACGGGAGGCCGGATATACCTGCCGATCATGAGTTCCTATCCCGAATGCAATCGCAAAGTCGTCGAGGGTTATATTCAACCTGACGGCTTCGATAAGCATGCCGTATTCGTCACAACCAAAATTTTGCGCGATACCACGGTTTCTACCGTAGGGAATTGAGGTTGGTCCGCTGGCGGCGGGGGAGCAACGCATCGATTTGCCTCCCATGGCTCCGGGGCGGTATATCCTGCGTCTTCGTATGGATGGATTTTCAGGCGAGACCCAGCTGATGTATACCGACCATGCCACCGCCTTGATCCCCAAAGCCGCGCCAAACGGAGCCTCCGCGGTTCTGGCCCGAAAGTCCGCGTCGGCCGCCGTCATCGACACCTTGGTCACCGAAAAGGCCGGATTCACCACCGTAAAAACCCCCATCGAATCTTTTAGCCAAACGGACATCGCCATCGTTTTGAACGCAAGTTCATCCCTTCCTCCGGTCACCAACTACTCCGCCATGGGTCCTTATGAAACCGTGACGGAAACCGGAACCGGACCGGACGGTTCCTACACCATCATCCGGCCCAAGACCCTGGGAGTCAATGGGTTGCTGCACGCGCCCATCACCTTCGGACCGGGAACGGGTATGCAGGTTTCGCAGTTGAGCAACCTGCTCCAGCGCATCGCCTCCCATGGTTTCGTCATCATCAGCCGGCCACTCACCGGCGGCCCCGGCGACGCGGTCACGCGCCAGCGCTTGATTGCCGGACTGGATTGGATCATCGCCCAGAATGCGGTAGCCGGCAGCGCCTATCAGGGCAAGATCGCCGTCAAGAAAGCCGTCGCCATGGGGTATTCGGTGGGAGCTACCGGTTCCATCGAAATCGGAGGGCATGAGGCCATCGCCACGGTTGTCGCCATTCACGGCCACAGTGCGAAAGGAGAAACCCACGTACCCATGCTTTTGATAGGCGGCACCAATGATTTGAATGGATCCCAGTCCTGGCTGGCTCCGAGCTATGAAGCCTCCCAGACCCAGACCTTTTTCAGTTTAATGACCGGCGCCGATCACGGCTATATCCAAGGAACGGTGAACGGGGTTCAGGGAGGCAATGAGACTCCAGCCATCATCGCGTGGATTCGCTATTGGATATACAACGATCAGGGAGCGAAGAATTACTTCTACGGGGACGATTGCGTGATGTGCAAATCACCTTGGACCAATCCCCAGCGGAAGAATTGGAAGTAAGAGCTGCCGGGGGTGCGAACCGGCTCCGCAGAGCCCTGGAAATCGCTGCGGCTTTCGTGCTAGGTTGCGCCAGGATGAAGCGGCGTTTGGTTTAGCCGGAAGTATGAGGACGCGGATGGATTGGGGCATGAGCCGAACGAATAGGCCATCCGCTATCCCGGGAGATAAATCCCTTCGCTTTCGCACTGGGCGATAATGTCTTGGGCCGCGGCCCACAGGGCCGCCGAGCCGTCGGCGATGTGCTTTTTCTCCGCGAGCACGACGGAGGCGGGAACGCGGTATTTCTGGATGCCTTTGCCGTCCGATAGCAGGTGATTCGACAGGGGCTGAAAGCTGTCGATGGCGGCGGCGAATTTAGCCTCGGGCGTTTCCCGCTTTTCAAACTCCAGCCACAAGTCCAGGAAGCCCTCCCCCTGCGGTGAAGGGAGCAAGCCGAATAGCCGTTGGGCGGCGGCCAACTCGCGCTCGTATTTGCCGACGAGGGCTTGCGCGTCGTATACGAAAACGTCGCCCGCGTCGATTTCGACGACATCGTGCAAGAGCAACATTTTCACCACCTTGGCCATGTCCAAAGCGGGAAAGTTGGCATAGGGCTCCAGGGTGAGGGCCATCAAGGCGATATGCCAGGAGTGCTCGGCGGAGTTTTCCCGGCGCGACCCGTCGATGACCAGATTCCGGCGGTAGACTTTTTTCAGATGTTCCAGCTCATTCAGGAAGCCGATAATGGCAATCAGATTCGGATCCGGGACGGAAGGCAGTTGGAAAATTTTAGGGACAGGGGAATGGAGCATGACCCTCCTATTCCTTTTCTTTTTCTTTTTCCTTCCGCTCGGGCTCGGGAGGCGATTCGCGGTTGACCAGGACCTTGTCGACGCGATGGCCGTCCATGTCCAGCACTTCATACCGGAAACCGTCGGCGTGGAAATGATCGCCGGCCCGGGGAATGCGGCCGAGTTGGGTCATGACGAAGCCGCCCATGGTCTGGTAGGCGCCCTCATCCTCGTCCCGGAGCTCCCCGATTTGCAAGAGGTCCTTGATGTCGTCGATGCCGGTCGTGCCGTCGACCAGCCAACTGCCGTCTTCGCGCTGCACCATTTCCGGATCGTCGTCCTCGTCGAAGGACGGCAAATCGCCGACGATGCTTTCGAGAATATCCTTGAGGGTCACCAGGCCCTGCAGGCTGCCGTATTCGTCGATGACGAAGGCCATGTGGGTGGTCGACGAGCGCATCGACTCCAGCGCCTTGGTGATGGAAATGGTTTCGGGTATGGTGAGGGGCTTGCGCGCCCGCGATCCGATGTCCAGCGGTTTTCCTTCCAGGAAATCGGAAAGCAAGTCCTTCATGTTCGCCACGCCCAGGACCTCGTCGAGGCTGCCCCGGCATACGGGGAAACGGCTGTGGGGGTTTTCCCGCAACACCTCGGCCAGCCTGTCGGCGGTGTCCTCCACATTGAGCCAGACGATGTCGGGCCGCGGAGTCATCAAGGTCGAGATGCGGCGCTCGTGCATTTCGATGATGCTCTCCACCATGTCCTGCTGTCCGAGCTCGAAGACGCCCGCTTCGGCTCCCTGGGCTATCATCACCCCGATTTCCTCGCTGGTCATGACCGGTTCGGCATTGGGCTTGGTGCCGGTGAGGCGCATGAGCAAGTCGGTGGAGAAGCCGAGGAAGGCCACGACGGGCGCGGCGGCGCGCGACAGCCAATGCATGGGAATGGCCACGCGCATGGCGATGCGCTCCGGATTGGAAAGGGCCAGGGCCTTGGGCGCGAGTTCGCCCAGGACGACTTGCAAGTAGGTGACGCTGACGACCACGATGACCAGGGCCAGGGTCATGCGCGTGGAATCCGATACCGGAATGCCGACGAGCACTTCGGCCAGCCTGTCGGTCAGCTTGGCGCCGCCATAGGCGCCGGCGAGCGTGCCCACCAGAGTGATGCCCACTTGCACGGTGGCGAGAAAATGCTTGGGTTGATTGGCCAGCATGAGGGCCATGGCCGCCTTGGGTTTGCCTTCATTGGCGAGTTGCTGCAACCGGGTCTTGCGGGAGGAAACGATGGCGATTTCGGCCATGGAGAAAACCCCATTGGCCAGGACCAGTAGCACGAGAATGACGATTTCCAAATAAAAGTCCTGCATAGAGGGCAATGGGAAGTGTAAAAATGATCGACTCAACCAGCCGAAACGACGCCGATCAGATCACAGTGCGTATTCGAGCCAGGTTTGGGAAGGGGGATCGAAAAGACGTAAGGCGTTGGCCTCGGGTCCCGCCTCGGTATGGCCGATGACCTGGGCATCGATGTTGAAACCCCGGCTGATGGCGATGAGCTGGGGGGCCACTTCGGGTTCGCAGAGGATTTCCATGCGATGTCCCATGTTGAGGCTGCGGTAAAGCTCCCGGGGGGATAGGCGTCCGGTTTCCCGCAAGAGGCGAAAAGCCGGGGGAGGCGGCAAAAGATTGTCTTTCACATAGGTCAGCCCGCGCCCGAAACGCAGGCATTTGGTCTGTCCCCCGCCGGTATTGTGGAAAATGGCCTGGATACCGGGCCGATGCGCCGCCACCATGGCTTGCAAAACCGGCGCATAGGTACGCGTCGGGGACAATAAAGCCTGCCCGATGGTCAAGGTTGATCCCGGCAAGGCGTCGGTCATGCGGTAATGGCCGGTATAGGCCAAGTCCCGTATTTCCGGTGCGAAACATTCGGGATAATGATCCCGGTAATGCGGGGCGAGCAATTCATGCCGCAACGAGGTATAGCCATTGCTCCCCAAACCGCTGTTTTCGGTCTTTTCATAGCTGGCTTGGCCGCCGGATTCCAGGCCGACGAGCAAGAGGCCGGGCCGGGCGCCGCCGGCGTCGATGAGCCGGTTTTTCTCCAGGCGGACGGTTACCGTCGAATCCACGACCAAGGTCCGCACGATATCGCCGAGATCGGCGGTTTCGCCTCCTCCATTGATGATTTCAATGCCATGGCCGGCGAATAATGCGATGCAATCGCGATAACCGGCGATGATTTCGGTAATCACCGCGCCAGGGATGAGCTTGGCATTGCGACCGAGGGTATTGCTGAGCAAAAAAGGCCCAAATGCCCCGACACAGGCCAAATCATCGATATTCATGACCAGGGAATCCTGGGCCAAGCCCCGGAAGGCGGAAATATCGCCCGTTTCTTTCCACCACAAATAGGCTAAGAGACTTTTGGTCCCGGCTCCATCGGCGTGAATCAAGAGGGCATGATCGGGACTGCCAGTCAAGTGATCCGGCAAAACCTTGCAAAAAGCTCCCGGGAATAAACCCTTGTCATCCTGGGCGATGGCGGCATGCACTTCGGCTTTATCGGCCGAAGCTCCCCGATCTTCGTAACGCATTTGGGTCATAGGCGGCAAAGTTAAAAGTCTGAGGGGGAACGGTAAGCGGCAAAATGGGGAATTGCATGAAGTGCTGGTTTTTGTCCGTTAAACCTCGACAGGAAGTGACGGATCCTGCCACTTGACCGATGACTTATTCAAATTGTTAGCAAAGGGACTTGGCCCACTCCTTGCGGATTTGAGGTTTTATGTCCATCCGCGTATCCCTGCATCATCAAACGACTTATGAATATGACCGTCCGGTCACCCTGTCTCCGCAGTTGATCCGCTTAAGGCCGGCCGCCCATTGCCGGACTCCGATTACGGCCTATTCCTTGAAAATCGCCCCGGAACCTCATTTTCTCAATTGGCAACAGGACGCCTATGGCAATTTCGTGGCCCGCGTTGTCTTCCCCGGCCCCCAAAAACGTTTCGAAATCGAAGTGGGCTTATTGGCGGAAATGACCGTCATCAACCCTTTCGACTTTTTCGTCGAACCCGAGGCCGAAAATTTTCCCTTCGTCTACGCGCCGGCCTTGAAGGAAACCCTATTGCCTTACCTGGAGATCCGGGAAAAGGGGGAATTGTTAACGCATTGGCTGAAACGCATCGATCGCAAGCCCGGAAACCTGGTGAATTTTCTGGTCGATCTCAATCAGCAAGTCCAGAAAGCCGTGCGTTATACCATTCGCATGGAGCCCGGCATCCAGCCTTGCGAACAAACCCTGAGCTTGGGCTCGGGGTCATGCCGCGATTCGACCTGGCTCTTGGTGCAAATCCTGCGGCATTTGGGTATTGCCGCGCGTTTCGCCTCGGGATATCTGATTCAATTGAAACCCGATCAAAAACCCTTGGATGGCCCGGTCGGACCCGAAAGCGATTTCACCGACCTTCATGCCTGGGCTGAAGCCTATTTGCCCGGTGCCGGGTGGGTCGGCCTCGATCCCACCTCGGGTTTGATGGCGGGCGAAGGCCATATTCCCCTGAGCTGCACGCCTTCGCCGGAAGACTCCGCGCCCATTACCGGCGCGACCTCGAAAGCCGAGACCAAATTCCACTTCAGCATGGAAATCCATCGCCACCGCGAAAAGCCGAGGGTGACCGCCCCTTATAGCGATGAGCAATGGCAATCCCTGATGGCCACCGGCGACCGCGTCGACGCCCTGATGCAGGCTGCCGGTTTGCACTTGAGCCAAGGCGGCGAACCCACCTTCGTCTCCATCGACGACATGGACGGCGCCGAATGGAATACCGAGGCCCTGGGGGAGAAGAAATTCGCTCTCGCCCAGGAATTGCTCTGGCGTCTCAAGGATCGCTTCGCTCCCGGATCCTTGATCCATTACGGCCAAGGCAAATGGTATCCCGGCGAACCCCTGCCGCGCTGGGCCTTGACCACCTATTGGCGCCAGGACGGCCAGCCGATTTGGGCCCAGGACAGGCTGCAAGCCCGCGAACCGCTCCCCGGCGGCGCCGGCCCCCGCGAAGCCGGAGCCTTGGCGAGGGCCATTGCCCGGCAATTGCTGCTCGAAGAGCGCTGGGTAAAGCCGGCCCACGAAGACGTTTTCTATTACCTGTGGCAAGAGGGACGCCTTCCCCTGGATTTCGATCCGCTCAAGCACGACTATAAAGACGACGCCGAAAGGGCCAGGCTGCTCAAATTATTGGAACGCGGCCTGGATAAAATCACCGGTTTCGCATTGCCGCTCTGGGGCGACTTCGACGGGGTGCGCACCCATTGGCAAAGCGGCTTATGGGACATGCGGCGCGGCCATTTATTCCTCTTGCCGGGCGACTCCTCCATGGGCATGCGCCTGCCGCTGTCGAGCTTGCCATTCGGATCGTCCAAAGCGGAATTCCCGGCGGAAATGTCGCCTCTCGCCCCGAGACCGCCTTTGCCCGAAACCCTGAAATCGCCCCTGGCCCAACAGCGGGGCGGCAAAATGTCGACGCGCGATGCCATGGCCTATGGAGAGGGACTCGGCATGGACAGGCTGAGGCCAAGACCCTTGGCCAGGGAATCGGCCAATGGCGAAAAACAAAGCTGGTCGAATTATGACGCCATAGTCCGCACCGCCTTATGCGTGGAACCCCGCGACAATCATCTTTATGTTTTCCTGCCGCCGGTTTCGAATCTGGAAACCTTTTTGGAATTGGTCGCCGCGGTGGAATCGGCGGCCGCCGAACAAGCCCTGCCGGTGCGCATCGAGGGCTATAAGCCGCCCCAGGATTACCGCATCAAGCAGTATTCCATCACGCCCGATCCCGGCGTCATCGAGGTGAATATCCATCCCGCCACCTCTTGGCGCGAAGCGGTGATGAACCAGGAAATCCTATACGAGGAAGCGCGCCAATGCCGGCTGGGCACCGAAAAATTCCAGCTCGACGGCAGGCATACCGGTACCGGCGGCGGCAATCACGTCGTTTTGGGCGCCTTGCGTCCCACCGACAGCCCCTTTTTGAACCGGCCTCACCTCTTACGCAGCATGGTGAATTTCTGGCAAAACCATCCCAGCCTCTCCTATTTGTTTTCCGGCATGTTCATCGGCCCGACCAGCCAGGCTCCGCGCCCCGACGAAGCCCGCGACTCCATTCTGGCCGAATTGGAATTGGCTTTCAACCAGGTGCCCGACGGAGCGGCGCTGGCGCCCTGGCAAGTCGATCGAATATTCCGCCATCTGTTGACGGATCTCACCGGCAATACCCATCGCGCCGAATTCTCCATCGACAAGATGTACAGTCCCGACAGCCTCACCGGAAGGCTGGGCCTTTTGGAATTGCGCGGATTCGAAATGCCGCCCCATGCCCGCATGAGCGCGGCGCAAAGCCTGCTCATCCGATCCTTGGTCTCCCGTTTTTGGGAAAGGCCTTACCGCGCCCCCTTGCAGCCGTGGGGCACCTCGCTGCACGATAAATGGATGCTGCCGCATTTCCTCTGGCGCGACTTCGAAGACGTGCTCGGGTTTTTGAAACACTCCGACTATTCCCTGGATCCGGCCTGGTATAAGCCCTTTTTGGACTTCCGTTTCCCGACTTGCGGCGAAGTCCACTTGGGCGACGTCGGTTTGGAAATCAGGCAGGCCGCCGAACCTTGGCCCGTCCTGGGAGAAGAAGCCTCGGGCCAGGGCACTTCGCGCTATGTCGATTCCTCGCTGGAAAGATTGCAGGTCAAGGTCCAGGGCGTCGCCAGCCGGCGGCATAGCGTGCGCTGCAATGGCCAGGCCTTGCCCTTACGCCCCACGGGGGTGCAAGGGGAAATGGTCGCCGGCGTGCGTTACCGCGCTTGGCAGCCACCTTCCTGTTTGCAGCCCCTCATTGGGGTCCATGCGCCCTTGGTCTTCGATTTGGTGGATAATTGGAATGGTTTATCCCTGGGAGGTTGCACCTACCATGTCTCTCATCTCGCTGGGCGCAATTATTCGACCTTTCCCGTCAATGCCGCCGAAGCCGAAGCCCGCCGAGCGGCGCGTTTCGAACCCTTCGGGCATAGTCCCGGCCCCATTGGCCCGCTTCAAGCCGCCATGCATCCGGATCATCCCTGGACCCTGGATTTGCGCGAAAGTTAAGCGCCGGGCTTAGGTCGAAAAGCTTTGCCGGGATTTGACGTCTTTATCCCCCGACAAAGCTTGTGGACCCCGCCGCTTGATGCTACCATCACCACCCGCGATGACCTTGCCCTATCCCGCCATGCCAGGAAGAAAAACCATCCCCACCTCGGAACCCCAAGGCCTGGTGAGCGGTTATGCGCCACCCGCCGACGGCTGGGACGAAATGGTCGACGCGGCCGGCGAAATCCGGCCCGCTTGGCAGGGATTGGCCACGGCCCTCGAAGCCATGGGTCCCGATGTCCTGGCCCGCCGCTCCGAAGAGGTCAAGGAGCAATTGCGTTTCAACGGCGTCACCTACCATGTTTATGGCGACCGAAGGGGGGCCGACAGGCAATGGGCCCTCGATCCCGTGCCGGTGGTCATCGACAGCGCGGCCTGGAGCGAATTGGAACGCGGCCTGATTCAAAGGGCCGAATTGCTCGAAGCCATCCTGCACGATATTTACGGGCAGCGCCAATTGGTCAAGGAAGGCCTTTTACCGGCGCTCTTCCTTTACTCCCACCCCGGTTTCCAAAGGCCTTGCGTGGGCACCTTGGAAGGGGTGACCCGCCTTTTACAAGTGTATTCGGCCGACTTGGCGCGCGGCCCCGACGGCGGTTTCCGCGTCGTCAGCGATCGCTGCCAGAATCCATCGGGTTATGGCTATGCCCTGGAAAACCGCGTCGTGCTCGGACGCGCCCTGCCCAGTCTTTTCCGCCATTTCGGCGTTCACCGCTTGGCTCCCTTTTTCCAGTCGCTCAGGCGCGGCCTCATCCAGTCGGCCCCGCCCGGAACCAAGCAAGCCCAAATCGTCCTATTAAGCCCCGGCCCTGAAAACGAAACTTTTTTCGAACAAGCCTATTTGGCCAGCTACCTCGGCTTGCCCCTGGTCCGGGGCGGCGACTTGACGGCCACGGGAGAAGGCGTACGCCTCGACGGCCTCGGCGGATCCCGCAAGGTCGACGTGATTTTCCGCCGGGTGGACGACGCCTATTGCGATCCGCTGGAACTCGACGGCGCGTCCCTGCTCGGCGTGCCCGGCCTCTTGCAAGAGGTGAGGCAGCGCCGGGTGACGGTGGCCAATGCCCTGGGCGGCGGCGTCTTGACGGGTTCGGGCCTCATGGCTTTTCTGCCCGCGCTTTGCCGTAAGGTCCTCGGGCAGGATTTAAGGCTTCCCTCCACGCCGACCTGGTGGTGCGGCGACCCCGCCCAGCGCGAGGAAGCCTTGGCGCGTTTCGACAAAATGGTGGTCAAACCTTTATACCAGGGCCCGAGGCGCAGCACCTGGTTCGTCAATACGCTGTCGAAAGAACAAAAGGAAAGGCTGCTGGCCCGCATCCGCAGCAAGCCCCAGATGTACTTGATCCAGGAAGTGGTCCCGCTGTCGACCACGCCTTGTTTCGTCGAGGGCCGGCTCGAACCCAGGCTCATGGTCATGCGCAGCTTTTTGGCGGCCGTGGACAAAACCTATGAAGTCATGCCCGGTGGCCTCACCCGCGCGTCCATCAAGCCGGATTCCCTGGCCATCACCAGCCAGGACGGGGGTATCAGCAAGGATACCTGGATAGTCGCGTCCGAACCCGTGGGGGCCGAAGAACCCATCGAGGCCGTCATGCCCTCGGTCAAGCTGCACCGGGCCAGCGCCCCCTTGCCCGGGTATGCCGCCGAGAACCTTTTCTGGCTCGGCCGTTACCAGGAGCGCCTGGTGGCCCAGGCCCGCCTTTGGCGCGAGGCCATACTCCTGGTCAGCGCCGAAGAGGGACAGGGCCCGGGTTTGCCCGATTCTTTGACGGGATTGCTCCGCAGCTACCAACCCGGCCTTTTGAGCGACCCCAGCCTCGAGGCCCATCTCATCGCTTCCCTTTCGGCCAGGGACGAACTCGGATCGCCCGCCTTCAATCTCGCCGCCTTGAGGCGTTCGGCGCGGGTGGTCAGGGAATTGCTTTCCAACGACGCCTGGCTCAGCCTGCACGCCTGGGAGGAAGAGGGCGACGAGAGCGAGGGCAGCGTCCTTGAATTCGACGCCGGCGACGCCTTGATCCATTTGGACAGGCTGGTGGTCAGCCTGGCCGGATTCACCGGCCTCGTCAGCGAGAGCATGACCCAGGGGCCGGTGCGGAGATTCCTGCAAATCGGCCGCCGCCTGGAAAGGGCGCAGACCACATGCCGCACCCTCGCCACCGCCTTCCCGAACGGGGAAGAGCCCAGCCGCAACCTGCTCACCCTGCTCTTGAACATCCACGAAAGCGTCATCACCTACCGTAACCGCTATGCTACTGAATTGCAGCCGGCGGCCGTCGTGGACGTGCTGCTGAGCGACGAGCAAAACCCCCTTTCGGTGGCCGCCCCGCTCCTGCGGCTGGTGAAATCCCTTTCCGAAATTCCCCGCCCCGTTCCCGGCGAGACGCTGGAAGTCGAGAAACTGGCCCGGGTGGCCTTGCATACCGTCCGCGCTTTCGACGCCTCCTCGCAAGAGGGCATCCTCTCGCCGAGCGGCAATGAGGCCTTCGAGCATTTGCTGCGGACCATCGAAGAGGCGTTAAGCCAGGTATCCGATCGCCTGGCGCTCGATTACTTCCGCCAGCGCCCCATGACCCAGACCCTGAAGGAGTGGACCTGATGCCGGTTTACTCCATCCGCCACCGCACCATATACAGCTACGCCGAAATGGTGGCGGCCAGCGTCAACCAGGCCCGCCTCCGCCCGCGGGATTTGGCGGGACAACGGCTGCTGAGCTTTTCCCTGGAAGCCGATCCCGGCCTGGAATCCTACGAGGAGATCCAGGATTTCTTCGGCAATCCGACCTGCTTTTTCCAATTGCAAAGCGCCCATGAAAAGTTCACCCTCACCGCGAACAGCCGTATCGACGTGAGTTGGGCTTCCCTGAAGGCCCCGCCTCCCACGCCATCCTGGGAAGACGCCGCCCGGCAAATCGCTTTGAGCGACAACGCGGAATTGCAAAGCGCCTTGCAATTCGCGCTGGACTCCCCCATGGTCCATAGCTTTCCCGAATTGCGCGATTACGCCCAGCGATCCTTTCCCGCCGACCGGCCCGTGGGCGACGCGGTATTGCATCTCATGCACCGCATCCATCGCGACTTCCGGTTCAGGCCCGGATCGACCAGCCTTTCCACCACGCTGGAAACCGTTTTTCAAAACCGCAGCGGGGTTTGCCAGGACTTTTCCCACTTGATGATAGGCTGCTTGCGCGCCATGGGTTTGGCGGCGAGATACGTCAGCGGTTATCTCGAGACGCTTCCCCCGCCAGGCAAGAAAAAGCTGGTGGGTTCCGACGCTTCGCATGCCTGGGTTTCCCTCTTCGTTCCGGGAGGCGGCTGGATCGATTTCGATCCCACCAATAACCTGATGCCGGGACCGCGTCACATCACCGTGGCCTGGGGACGCGACTTCTCCGACATCAGCCCTTTGCGCGGCGTGCTCTATGGAGGCGGCGAGCAAACCCTGAAGGTCGAGGTCGACGTGCTTTTGGAAGAAAGCCCGCCCGCCGAGGCGGGCGGCAAACCCTCAGCGCAATAACGGAAAGGCTTTCCGGGCTTTCCCGGTCCAGCGGCCGTCCGGCCCGAAAAAGCCTTCCTCCATCGCTATTTTCCATTGGGATCCGAGGCGGTAAGCCGCCATCCGCGCGCGCGGGGAAATCTTCCCGGCGGCAATCCCCGTGACGACGGCATTGACGCGGGGACGTCCGGCGATTTTCAGCTTGATGCTGTAAAGACCGCCATCACCGGTGATGAAGAGGGTTTTATTATCCGCGCCGCCGAAAGCGACATTGCAAATATTCCCGGCGACCCCCCGGCTGGCATCGTAATTCGATGCCGGCGTGAGGATAAGGCCGCCCAGCGGCTTGGCGGCGGGGTCGAATACGCGGAATTCACCCAGTTGATAAATCCCGAAATACCAATTGCCGTGCTGATCCATTTCCACCCCGTCCGGCGTCGTCACCTCCAGGAAGGGGGTGGGGTTCTTCAGGGAAAAATCCGCGTCGATTTCGAAACGGGTCACCTTGTTGCCGTAGACCTGATTCACGTAAACGGCGTTTTCCTCCTCGACCACTTGAATCCCATTGGGGCTTTGCAGGCCGGATGCCGCCACCTTGAGTTGCCTGTCTTTGGAGAGGTAATACACATTGCTCGCCAAATCGGTGAAGTAAAAGGAACCGTCTTTCATGTGGGAGAGATCGTTGGCTTGGTTGAATGACACCCCGTTTTGCGGAGATGTCACCAAAACCGAATCCTCGGTGCCGTCTTTCTTATAGCGGGTAATGCGTTTGTTTTGCATGGCCACCAAGCGACCCTGCGGATCCAATTCCAGGCCATTGGCTTGGTAAGCGTTTTGCACGAATACGGCCGCCGCCGTGCCCGGATTCTTGGTGTCGTAACGCCAGATGGGCCAATTCGCCTGGGAACTCTTTTGCTCGGTCCAATAAACCACGCCGTTGGCCGCGTCGTAAACCGGGCCTTCGCAAAAACTGTTGACCTTGCCCAGCCAATTCAATTTTTCGGTTTTATCCAAAATGGAGTCCGGCAAGGTCGTGGTAAAGGTCGGCTCCTGGGCAAGCGCCGCGGAGATCGCAACCGATATCCAGAGTACCGTGGTTTTCATCCCCATCGCCGTAACCGCCCTTGGAATCCCGGAGAATCGCCTCTCACGGGAATGGAAACCCTAAATAAACCTTTTTCCGCGTTTTCCGCCGCCTCTTTTTCGAAAGGGATTTAATGCTTGTAACCCCCCGGGCCTATCCATAGGTTGCTGGTGTCACCCACTCAACCCAGGGGATGGATATCCCCGCATAAGGAGTCATCATGGATACGCTCGAAATCAAAGGCCAATGGAATATCATCAAGGGAAAAATGAAACAGAAATGGGCCAACCTCACCGACGACGACTTGCGATACGCCGACGGCACTTTGGATGAGACCATCGGACGCATCCAGAAAAAAACCGGCGAAAGCCGCGATTCCATCGAACGCGCCATCCGCAACGCGGATGAAGGGAAGATGTGATCCCCTTCTCGCCCGACGACTTCCGGCATTCACTTCCAGAAAAGGAGAATTAAGCATGCTGATCAAATCGAATACGCTGCGGGGATACAAGCTCCTGGCGATGGACGGGGAAATAGGCAAGGCCCGGGATTTCTATTTCGACGATGAGTTTTGGACCATACGGTACCTGGTCGCCTCGACGGGAAATTGGCTGGCCGGCAAGCAAGTGCTTCTCGCCCCCTATGCCCTGGGAAAGGTTTCGACCGAAAATGAAAACGTCGAAATCCATTTGACCCGGGAACAAATCGAAGGCGCCCCTTCGCCGGACAGCGACAAGCCCGTTTCCCGGCAGGATGAAATGGAATTCGCCGGGTATTACGGCTGGCCCCATTACTGGACCGATAAATTCCTGTGGGGAGCGGCCTCTTATGCCCATCCCGATCAGGAAACCTTTCCTCCCGATGTAGCCTCGGACAAATCCTGGGATCCCCACCTGTGGAGTACCGAGGCGGTGGAAGCCAATGCCATCCACGCTCTGGACGGGGAACTCGGCCATGTCGACGATTTCATCATCGACGACGCCACCTGGACCATCCGCTACTTGGTCATCGATACCAAGAACTGGCTGCCGGGAAGAAAGGTCTTGGTCTCCCCGCGTTGGATAGACCGCATCGATTGGGATGGCTTGAAGGTATTCGTCAACCTCACCCGCGACGCGATCAAGAATTCCCCCGAATACAGCGAGGATGCCTTGCTGGACCGGGAATACGAAATGCATTTACACGGCCATTATAACCGCGACGGTTATTGGGAAGAAAACCGCGTTTACCGTTAACTCCCCCGCGGGGATGGATCCGGGCATGGATCCATCCCTTTTCCACGCTTTTTCTCCGATAGCATCCGTCCGGCCGCCTCCCTACGACTCCCTCCTTCCCCGCACTTTTCACTTTGAAAGATCCCGCCAACTCCCTTATTTGTGGATGAACCGTTCCGGATTAAACAACAAGTCCGCGACGCACCACCTCAACCCAGGAAAACCCATGAGAAGATTCAACCTGATTACCGTCCTGACCATGGCCTTTATCGCTCTTGGCGTGTCGCAGGCGGCCAAAAGCAAGGATGAAAGCCTCGAATCCGCCGTCAAGCAATCCTATAACTTCCAGCACTATTTGAAAGACGAGAACGTCAAGGTGACTTCGAAAAACGGCACCGTCACCTTGAAAGGCGAGGTCAGCGACAATTTCCACCGGACCCTCGCGCAAGAAACCGCCGCCGACGTTCCCGGCGTGACCGCCGTGGAAAACAAGCTCGAAGTCAAGGGCGAACAGCCGGCGGAAAATTCCGATCCCTGGGTTCAGGCCAAGGTGAAAATGGCCTTGCTTTTCCACCGGAATGTCAGCTCCCTCACCGACGTCGAAGTCAAGGACGGAGTGGCGACCCTGAGCGGCAAAGCCAATAGCGAGGCGGAGAAGGCACTGACCGAAGAATACGCGAAGGACGTCGAAGGCGTGCGATCCGTCAATAACCAAATGACGGTGGCCGGGTCCGCTCCCAAAAAGGAAACCCTCGGGGATAAAATCGACGATGCGTCCATCACCGCCCAAGTCAAAGCCACCTTGCTCGCCCACCGATCCACCAGCGCGGTGAATACCCATGTTAAAACCAAGGGCGGAGTGGTAAACCTTACCGGAACGGCGCAAAACGGGGCGGAAAAGGACTTGGTCACCAAGCTTGTCGATGACATCAATGGCGTCAAGGACGTCAATAATGACATGAGCGTTGCGGACTAGCATCCAGGAACGCCGCCGGGAACCACGGCAAGGCCGGTTTAATAGGAGACGATCATGAAAAATTTAGCTGCTACCCTGACTTTGACGCTTTTCTTCTCCGTTCTGCCTTCGTCGGCCGGGCCCTTTTCCTCGGCGGCATCCTCCCAATTCCATTGGGCGGTGGATCATTCCATCCGGAAAGTCCAAAGCGAGCGGGACCCCCAGGCCAAAAGGGAAATTCTCGGCGAGGTTCTGAGCCGGCTGCAAAAAGGCATCGAGCAAGCGGGGTTGGAGCCTTCGATAGAGGAGGGGGAGCGCGGCCGCCTTCTCATCCTCCAAAGGAAAATCGCGGATTACCGCGATGAACTAGCGGGTGAAAACGGATTCTCGCCGGTGGCGGATCGGGATTTGGACGCTTTCGCCCATTACGTGCAACAGGATATGGAACAGGCGGCGATCGGCGGCGGCATCTATCTGAGCGCCACCACCATTCTCATTATCCTCGCCTTGCTGGTGCTTTTGACCTAGCCTATAGGGCTCCCTCCGATGAAGACCTCCATTCGCATGGGCGCGACGGCTTTGGCCGTCCTGTCCTTGTTCCTGGCGGCCTGCTCGATGGGTCATGCGCCTTCGCCGCTTCAGCGCGGGGCGGAAGAAACGCGAGTGGAATCCCAATTCCTGTTTTTAATTCATGGTGACGCCGATTACGTCTATTACGATCGCAACCACCAACGCCATAGGGCCGACGAAGAGGCTTTTGATCAGACCGTCGCCGTGGCGAAAAAAAATCGCGGTGCCGAAGTCCTTATTTTCCGCCAATTGCCGGCGGGATTTTTCCGGATTGGCAAACGCCGCTACGGATCTTTCCGGCTCTACCGCCACGGCCGCGAAATCACCCGTATCCGCTACATGCGCTCCGCCGGGGAAGGAGGCCTGAAAAGCGAAATCGATCTTTATCGCCGCTTCTCGCGTTTCAAATCCACCTCGCACCGGGTCTTCGCGTATTTCGGACATGAAATTCCCGTGCATGCCGCCCCGGACCTGCCTTATTCCGCATGGAACCCGGGCTTCAGCCTGGACTCCCTGGCCTTGGCCCTGGGCGCCTTCGGTTCACCCCCCGGGGAGGCGGAGAAACCATTCGGCCTCTTGATCCTGTCCTCTTGTTTCGGAGCGGGCGATGCCGTCGCCGAAACGCTCTCGCCTTACGGGCATTATCTGGTCGGATCCCCGCTTGAATTGCACCTGTCCTATCTCGACGTCAGCGCCTTGGCCGCGCCAATCCAGAAAGACACTTCCGAAAAACACGCCTGGGCATTCGCATTGGGAAAGCAGGTGGCCGATCATTCCTTCCGTAAAATCCGCGATAGCACCCAGGTTACGGTCGCCATCACCCTGACGGATTTGGACGCCGGCCGAAGCCTGGAAGAAGCGCATCCCCACCGGAACGTTTCCTTTTACCGGGGCGGAAAATTCGGCAGGAAATCGGGCTACAGCCCCGACGACACGGGCCTGACGAGGCGGTAAGGCGGTGAAGTGGTTTGCGTGGAAACATACCGTCGCCGTGGACGCGCCTTCATGGGTATTGTCCAGGTTACTGTGGGACGGCGATATTTCTGCTGGGATCCCGCATTGAAAAACCTTATTTGTGCTTAGAGATCGGCTTCAAGCCTACTCATTCATCAAGTTCAAAGGAGAACTCCAATGATTCGATTCCATTCGCGCAACATGCTCGGGCTTGCCTTTTTAGCCGTCGCCCAGTCCTTCGCCGCCGCCGCCATTCCCCTCGGTCTCGGCGCGGTGGGAGGAGTCAATATCGGCAACGCGGATATCGAGGGCCATTCCGAAACGGATCCCCGCATCGGGATGGCCATGGGCTTGAGGCTCGAGTTCGGCGTTTCGAGCCCGTTCAGCCTGCTCGTCGAACCCACCTATGTGCAGAAAGGAGCGGACTTCAGCTATGACGCCGGATTGCTCGGAGAAGCCGATGCGAGCGGAGAACTGGATTACGTCGAAATCCCTTTATTGCTCAAGGCCAAATTCGGCGCCATGAAAACCCATCTATTTCTGTTCGCCGGACCCAGCATCGGCATCAATGTGGCCGCCAAGGGCAATATCGAATCCCTGTCGGACACCTTTGAAGAGGAGGTGGCGCCCGTGGTCTACTCCGGCGACGTGGGCGTCGGCATCGCGTTTCAAGTCCAGCAATACGTGTACTTATCCGCCGAAGGACGCTATTCCCACGCTTTTTCGGACGCCTTGGACGAGTCGGTGGGCGATATCGATTCCTGGAAATCGCGCGATTTCCGTCTGATGGCCGGCGTCATGGTCGAGCTTTTCGATTGAAGCATCCATTCCATTTCATTCATACCTAACCAGGAGATAAACATGTTGCACTATTCCCTTGTTTTCCTAGTGGTGGCTTTGATAGCCGCCGTCCTTGGCTTCGGCGGTATCGCCGGCGCGTCCGCGGGGATCGCCAAAATCCTTTTTGTGGTATTCCTCGTCATTTGGTTGCTGACCTTCCTGATAGGCAGAAACCCGCTTTGAGCCGCGGTATCGGCTAAGCGACATCACCACCCAGAACCGGAGAAAAAAATGGACGTATTCCAATTGCTGATCAAAGATCACGAAGAAGTCAAAAAAATATTCGGCCGATTGAGCCGGCTGAAGGAGGATGACGCGGATCAACGCCTCGAATTATTCGAAACGCTGAACCGCGAACTGACCCTTCACGCCAGGGCCGAGGAAAAGTTTTTCTACCCCATCCTGAAGGATGTGAAAGCCACCCAGGACGTGGCCCTTGAGGCGGTGGAAGAGCACCGTGTGGTCAAAAACCTGCTGCATGCCTTGGAGAGGAATGACAAGAACACCAAGGAATGGGAAGCCAAATTGAAAGTCCTGGAAGAAATCGTCGAGCACCATGTGAAGGAGGAGCAAGACGAAATGTTCGTCAAGGCGCGCCAAATCATCGATCCCGACCAAGCGAAAAAAATCGCCGAACGGATCAAGAATTTTAAAGAAGAAACCGTGCTGGTTTAGCCTTGGCGTACCACGAGCCCGCGGCCGCTACCCCGGCCGCGGGTTTGTTTTGGCTTTCTTTTCCAGGGCACCCTTGACCGCGGTAAGCAATTGCCTTTCGTCGAAAGGCTTCTTGATCAAATCGATTTTCCTTTTGTCATACGCTTCGGAATACGGATCCCAGCTCTCCGAATATCCCGACATGAAAAGGAAATTCATATCGGGGCGCCTCGACAAAACCTCGTCCGCGAGCTGCTGACCGCTGAGACCGGGCATGACCAAATCCGTCAGCACCAGATCGATGGGTTCGCTGATTTTCAAGGCCAATAGGGCCTCGGCCGCGTCTCCGGCGTTGAACACCGTGTAGCCGTTTTCCTCCAGCAGTTGGTGGACGAATTTCGCCACCACCGGATCGTCCTCCACCACCAGGATGGTTTCATTCCCGCGTAAGCGCAAATCCTCTTCAGGCGCCGAGGGAGCCTCTCCGGCGCTACCGGCCGGAATTTCAACTTCTTTAAATGGCAGGAAAATCTTAAAGATGGTCCCTTTGCCGGGCTCCGAATAAACATCGATGGATCCCGAATTATCCTTGACGATGCCTTTGACATTCATCAGCCCCAGACCGGTTCCCTTGCCCATGGGCTTGGTGGTGAAGAAGGGATCGAATATCCGCGCCAGGACGTCCTTGTTCATCCCTTCCCCGGTGTCCTTGACTTCCAAGAGCACGTGCTGGCCATGCTGGGACTTCAGGTAGAACGAGTCATTCATCTCTTCGATGAAGATATTGCTGGTTTCAATGGTGAGATGGCCGCCATGCGGCATGGCGTCCTTGGCATTGAGTACCAGGTTCAGTATCAATTGCTTCAATTGGGTGACGTCGATTTGCGCGTGTCCGAGATTGGGCTCCAAATGAATGGCGAGATCGATTTCATCCTGAATGACCGACTTGAAGAGCGGTTTCATTTCCAGCAGTATGAGGTTGAGATTGGTCACCACCGGATTCAAGGCGGTTTTACGGCTGTAATTGAGCAATTGCTGGGTGAGCGTGGTGGCCGCTTCGCCGGCTTGGACGATTTCCTGCAGGTATTCCCGGAGACCTTTGTCTTGCGGCGCGACGGCCAGAGCCAGCTTGCCGAAACCGTTGATGGCGGTCAACAAGTTATTGAAATCATGGGCAATGCCCCCCGCCAGCCGTCCGATGGTTTCCAGTTTCTGGGATTGCCGCAATTGATCTTCGACCACTTTCAATTCGGTGGTGTCGGTTACATGCCCGACATAGCCGGAAAACCTCCCCCGCTCGTCGAAAATGGGCGAGCCCTCGTCGCGGAAAGAGCGGAAAACGCCGTCGTGGCGTTTCAGCCGGAATTCCACGCGAAAGGACAGGCGCTTTTCCACCGCGCTCAAATAGGTTTCCCAATACCGCTTCCTATCCTGGGGATGCACCCCTTGTTTCCATCCATTACCCAGCTCTTGTTCCAAGGTGCGCCCCCGGAATAAGAGCCAGGGCCGGTTGAAAAAATCCCGGTCACCCTCGATTCCGGCCGTCCAGATGAACATCGACGCCGAATCGGCGAAGGTTTGAAAGGTCGGCGACGCCGCCCCACTTCCTTCCGTCTCGCTCTTTGACCGGTTAAGCCCATCCAAAAAATGGCTGAATTGCAAGCAGGGGCTGAAAAGGAAGGCCGACAATGCCTCGCGTTCCGCCATCTCTTTACGGGAATACAATTCAAGGACGCCCAGGTGTTTTTTCCCGAGCTGGAGAGGGTGGGCGAGCCTGGTTTGGATTTCACCGAAACCCTCCGCGCATTCCCCCGAGGAACCCGTGGAGGGAGGTAAGGGTCCGCCCCAAAGCGGCTTGCCCGTTTTCCAAGCCTTCTCCGGCAAATCCCTACCGCTGGCCGACGAAGCGGGATGGCTTGGTTTCCAATCGGTTACTCCGCCGGGCGACCATTTGCTTTTCGTTTCGAATGCCGCGCAGGTCAATTCGCTTGGAACATCGCCGGGCAACCATAGGCCGGCCGCTTCCCAAGGGGTATGCTCGAGGATGACCGTCAGTATTTTGGCATAGCCATCGGAAGACGGCTTTTTGATTTCCCGCAGGACCTTGGCCAGCGCGTCGTGCAAGGCAAACGGATCCCCGTCACCCGTTTGCGCGTCAGGGGAGCGCATTAGGCCTTCAATACGAAAGCCCAGGCCCGCTCGGTGGCGATGGGTTCCGGTTTCACGGATAAAAAGTGTGGTTTCATGCAAGCGCCGGACCCGAAGTAAGAAGTCTGGCCTTAAACGGCCGTATCCCTTCTCGAGAAACTAGGCTTAATCAAGCGGCAATCAAACCATATTTCACGAATCGAATAAATTTCCGACCTGTTTGAGGAAGGTGCCGGGATCAAAGGGCTTATGCAAAAAAGCGACCTTCGGCAACTGGAGCCAGTGCATGTAATCCTCTTCTTCGGTATCGAAATAGCCGCTCACAAAGAGAATCGGGCCATCGGGAACCTGGGTCCGGAAATGCCGGGCCAATTCGAAACCGGTCATGCCCGGCATCTTGATATCGGTCACCAATCCATCGATGGGAAGAGGAGCCTTCAGGACCTCGATACCTTCCTCCCCTGAACTGGCCTCAATGGGACTATGGCCACCCAAACGAAGCATGGCCACCAGCAAAGACAACAAGGCGGGCGCGTCATCCACCGCCAAAATCGACTTCAAAAGACTCCTCCACCCTTTTTTTTGCCAAACCGAAATTTTTCTTGTAGCCTGGTTTGGGATTATTTTGTTTGTTGGGACCGCCCCTCGTCGGGGCAGTTTGTTTCGTTTTTTTCTTGTTAAAGGTCGAAAATTTTCCACCATAACATAGTAAGGGCCATATGGAAACCGTATCCAAGCGACGAGCAAGCAAAGGCCAAAAACAAGACACCCTGAAATTCGTTAAGGACGGGGATGTCCTGACCTCCTATTACCGGGAAATCCGGGGAACCAAGCCCCTGAGCCTGGCGGAGGAAAAAGTCCTCGCCCAGCGGATCAAGGAAGGGGATAAAGACGCTTTCAACGCCCTCATCGAGGGAAACCTGAAGTTTGTCGTGGCCGTCTGCTGGAATTACAGGAATCAAGGGCTTCCCATGGGGGACCTGATCAATGAGGGAAATCTCGGCCTTATCCGGGCGGCCCGCCGTTTCGACGCCTCCTTGGACAATAAATTCATTTCCTATGCGGTTTGGTGGATACGCGAGGCGATTCTGACCGCCCTCGCCGAGCAATCCCGGACCCTTACCATTACCACGGGCCGCGTCGTTTCGATTCAGGAAATCGATACGGCGACGCGAAAACTCGAACAGGAAATGGGCCGCAAGCCTATCATCGAGGAGATCGCCGAAAGAATCGGCAAGAGCGTGGCCCATGTTACCGATTGCCTCAATTCCCGGGCTCCCATCGTTTCCTTGAACCAAGGCATTCCCGAAAATCCGGATGCGACCCTCGAGAACGAGATCCAGGATGAAAGGGTGCCCGATACCGATAAAGAGGCGCTGACCTATCTTCTCGGCGAGAGCCTGAAGTCGAGCCTCGACGGGTTGGACGAAAAAGAACAAGTCGTGCTGAAGATGTATTACGGCTTGGAGAATGGCCATGCCTATTCCCTGCTCGAAATCGCCGAACACATGAATTTGACCCGGGAACGTATCCGCCAGATCAAGGAAAAGGGATTGGCGAGACTAAGGCATCCGGCTAAGATGCGCAAGCTTAAAGCCTTTTACGCCTAGAGAGGCGATCGCCGCGACCGCTCATAGCCCCCGCGGGAAATCCCGTCCGGGGCTTGGCGAACCCTTTGGGGGCTTTTTCCCGGCAGCCGGTGAGGTTTTCACCCCCCTTCATTCCGCCAGGATGCCGCCCACCTTTTCCAGAAGCTGGGCTTCGGTAAAGGGTTTTTGCAAATACCACGAATCGTTTTGCATGAAGCTCTTGGCGAGGAAAACGCTGGAAGCATGACCCGACATGAATAATATCCGTATCGACGGATGAAGGGCCGTCATTTTTTTGGCGAGCGTTCCCCCGTTCATGACGGGCATGACGACATCGGTCAGCAGCAGGTGAATGGGTTCGTCTCCGCCCGCGATTTCCAAAGCCTCATGGCCGTCCTTGGCCACCAAAACCTTATACCCTTGGGACGACAGGGTATAACCGATGAATTTCCGGACCGCGTCCTCGTCCTCGATCAATAGGATGGTCTCCTTGGAGCGATGGGGACGCTTTTCGGGGATGGGGGCCGGTTGAATGGCCGAGTCTTCCGGGGGATGCTCCCAGGGAAGGAATACATGGAAAATCGTTCCTTCATTCTTTTCGCTTCGGAAGGCGATTCCGCCGCCGCTTTGCTTCAGTATGCCAAAGACGCTGGAAAGCCCTAGCCCGGTGCCCTGACCTACGCCCTTGGTCGTGAAAAACGGTTCGAAAATCCGCTCCTTGACCTCCGGCGTCATTCCGACGCCGCTGTCTTGCACCGACAAGCGGATGAAAGGCCCTTTGAGGGAATCCATGGCGTATTCGTCCTGGCGCCCGCGAAGGATTTCATTATGGGTGGTGATGATCAGCGTGCCGCCTTGCGGCATGGCGTCGCGCGCATTCAATACGAGATTGAGGATGATTTGGTGGACTTGGCCGGGATCCGCCTTGACCATGCCCAATTCGGGCTGCAAATCCGTGATCAGCAGGATATCCTCTCCGATCAGATGACGGATCATTTTCTCCATCTCCCGGACCACCGTATTCAGGCTGAATATCGCGGGAGCGAGGATTTGCTTGCGGCCATAGGCTAAAAGTTGCTGGGTCAATACGGCGGCGCGATCGCCCGAGGTTTTCACCTCGGTGAGGTAATCATGCAAAGGCTCTTCGCCCTTGACATGACGCAAGGCCAAGGCGCTATACCCGTTGATGACCGTCAGTAAATTATTGAAATCATGGGCGATTCCGCCCGCCAAGCGTCCGATGGCCTCCATTTTCTGGACTTGGCGCAACTTCTCCTCGGCTTCCCGGATGTCGGTGATGTCCAGTCCGCTGCCGATGAACCCGATGCATTCATCCTCATTCGAAAAGCGCGGCGTCACGGTATTCAAAATCCAACGGTAGACGCCGTCGAACCGTTGCATCCGCACTTCCATTCTCAGGGTCGCCTGATCGGGCCGCGAAACCGCGAAGCCTTCCGTGAAGCGGGTTAAATCGTCGGGGTGAAGGGCGTCCATCCAGCCATGCCCCAACTCCATTTCCAAAGGCCTACCTCTGAAATCCGTCCACGGCTTATTGAAATAGGTAATGCTTCCGTCGGGGCTGGAAGTCCATACAAAGACCGGGGCCGCGTCGGCCATGTCGCGGAAACGCATTTCGCTGGTGGCCAAGTCGGCCTCGAAGCGCTTTCTTTCCGTAAAATCATGGACGATTTTCGAATACCCCACCAAGGCGCCGTCTTCGTTGTATATCGGGGAAAATGTCAGCGAAACATAGAGCGGCCGGCCGTCCTTGTGGATGCGCACGGTATCGAATTCCTCGACCCGTTCGCCCCGCATCAGTTTTTCCAGGATGATTTTTTCATCGTCCCATTTTTCCCGGGGGATAATCTCCAGGCCTGGCTTGCCGATGATTTCCTCCGCGACGTGCCCGAATATTTTTTCGGCTCCGCGATTCCAAGAGGTGATGGTGCCTTTGACATCCTTGCCGATAATGCCGACGAAGGCGGACTCGACGATGGCCGCCAGGCGTTGCCGCGAAACCTCCAATTCCTTGCGCTCGTTCTCGGCCTCGCGGATTTTATCCCGGAGTTGCGCCGCCTCTATGGCGGTGACGGCCTGGCGGACATGCAATTCCACCATGCGTATTTCCCGGTTGACGGGAGGATGCGGCTGGCGGAAATACGCGGACAAGACGCCGATGATTTGCCCGGATTGGCTGAAAAGCGGGGTGCAATGGGCGGAACGGAATCCGGCGAGGCGGCATATGTCCCGGTATTCTTCGAAGCGGGGATCGGTTTCCAAATCGACCATCACGATGGATTTTTTTTCCTGTAAACACAGGCCGGTAATGGCCTCTCCCGGATTGAGGAAGCGATAAACGCCTTCGATTTCATTGGAAAAGCCGAATCGCACCGCCAGCCGCAATCCTTCGCTTGTCGGGCACTTCAGGTATAAAGACCCCATATCGGTTTGATAGACGGCCATGGCCGCTTTCAAGACTTCATGCAGCACGGTCTCCAAGTCGGTCGTCACCAATAGCCGGGAGCTCAATTCGTGCAGCTTATGCAAGTCCTCCAACTGGGTTTCCATTTCCTCCTTCATTTGAAGCAGGGCTTGTTCGGTATTTTTGCGCGCCTCTATTTCCTTTTCCAATAGGCTCGCCTTTTCTTGAAGCACGCCCCAATCCCGGAGCTTTTCATCTCGGTTGGGCGAATGGGAGGAACCGTTTTCCACGGCCAGAACGTGGGTATGGAGGGAATGGATGCGGCCTATGGCTTCTTCGTCTTCACGGGAAAAGCATCCGGCCTGGTAAGCGCAGAAAAGGGAAACCGGATGGACTTGGAATAAACCATTCCACCATTCCTCCAACCGGATGGCGCCTTCGATGTTTTTTTCGGCGACGAGCAGTCCGACCATTTCCCCCATGGCCTTGATGGCGGGGAATCGCGACAAGGCCTCTTGCACGGGAGCCCGGACGCGGGCATCGAATTGCCGGGGATCAAGGCGTCCATCGGTGAAAAGGCCGGCGAGCAAGGCGCGAGCCTCGAAAGCCGTCCATTGACCCTTGCGTTTGCATTCGACGAGGTCATGCCCCTGGGAGGCCAATTTGGCTTCCAGCATTTCCAGATGGCTTTGGATCAGAATGACGATGACGCCTTCGCCCGCTACCAGGGCGGGCGTGAGGAAGGCGGAAACGCGTTCGATCAGGAAAGGGCCGGAATCGTAAAACTGGACCACATGCTCCCTATCCATCGCGGAAGCGGAGGCAGAAACTGGCGGAGGCTGAAACCGACTCATGGAGATTTCCGGAGAATAGCCTACTAAATGATAAGGGGACGGGGTGACGGAAAAATCAAGCTTCCGAATCAGCCCGTGGGGAGGTTAAGGTCTCCTTCACTTTAGCTAAAAGCGCATTGGGGCTGAAGGGTTTGGCGATGAAATCCGCCACCTTGTCCCAGACTTCGATTTGAAGATTGACATCGGTGAAATAGCCGGAGATATACAGGATTTTCATGTCCGGCCGGACCGGGCGAAGGGCCTTGGCCAATTGCATGCCGTTTAATTCCGGCATCACCAAATCGGTGATGAGCAGGTGAATCGGCTCCGCGTACTCGGCGCATATCCGGACGGCATCCTTGGTGTCTTTTGCCTCCAGCACCACGTAATCGTTGATGCTCAGGATTTCCTTCACCAGGTGCCGGTTGGAAACCACGTCATCCACCACCAATATTGTTTCGTTCTTTTTCATAAGATTTTCGGCACAATAAGGCTGAGATCCTCGTCCTACTCATCTTCAAAGCTAATTTTCGGTGCTACCCGTTAAAACAAAAATCCCCGCGAAAAAGCTCACGCCCCCGGATTCCAGGGGCCCAACGGCGGCCTTTATTGATGCGGATTCCCAGCTAGGCGGGGATTTCCCGGCTAAAATCCGCTCCATAATTGCGATATCACCCGGTTGTCGCCCAGCGTGAGCTTGAAAACCAAAGGTCCTTGGGTATCCCCGACCTTATCCAGCGCGGTGATGAGATGCTCGCCTTTCGCCCATTCTCCTTGCGCCAAGGTGGCCACGCAATTGCCGGCGACATCGAAAGCCTTCAAGGTGATTTTTTGCGCTTCGATGAGGTTGAAGCGAATATCCAATTTGCCGTTCTGGGCGAGAAAATCCAGACGGGTTTCCCCGGCTTGCGCCTGGTTTTGCGGTTGAAGCGCGGTGGCCGCTACGGTAACGGTGAAATTGGCGGGACTGTCCATCATGTAGGTGCCTGGCTGCACGCAATGCCCGCCGAATAACTGGCAAATGCGCACGCGTCCCTGGGTGGTGGTCCAACCCTCGGGAATTTTCCAGAGATAGATGTTCTTTGCGCCGTCGGTTTTCGACCCTTGCCATGGACCGGCTATCTCCGTGGGAAAGGTGGCGCCGCCATCCTTGGAGACGTAAATATCGTATCGCCCGTCATGCGCCTGTTCCGCAACCCATTCGATGGTCATGGTCGCGCCGACCTCGAAGGTCTCTCCCCCCGCCGGCTTGAGAGTGCCGCCTTTGAGATGCGCTGACGCCGGTAGGACGGCCAATAACGAGGCCAAGCTGAAATAGGTGAGACTATTCATGGGTTCTCCTGCCCCTCGGGGTCTTTCCCCGCTAATAGTAATGGCCCACCCGGATTTGCGCTTACCAAGTCGTTATTTCCTACTCTTCGTGCCCAGCCCATGTTGATTTCGCGGTGCATGCCTGATTCTTCGGCCAAGGCCGCCTGGTGGTTGGCCGCCTTACTCCTTCTTGGGGGCTGCCAAGGGGATAAAGGCGAGTTGACCGCAACCTCCATCGCCCCGCAAATGGGCCCTAATTGCGCGAGTTGCCATGCCTATCCTCCTCGCGATACCAATCACGTTTACCATTTATTCGAGGTCGACGGCACCATCACCAATAACCGTCCCATCACTTGCCTCCACTGCCACAACAAGTCCATGCTAGGCCGCGACAAGGCCTTCTCGGATTCCATTTTCCTGGATCCCAACGGCAATGAATTCCATGCTCTGGATTTTCCCGATATACCGGAAATACGCGCCTACCCGCTTGTACGCGTCGACACCTTGATCCAAAACCGGCCGGTGCCTTTGCCCCCGCGCCCCGGCTCCTTGGCCGAAATCCAGGAATGGATGACCGGAAGCGCCCACATGAACGGCGCGGTGGACGTGGATTTCGATGAGACCTCCATCGATACGGCGAGATTCCACGGCCAAACCGCTTTTTTCAATCCCGAAAAGCTCACCTGCTCGGCCATGGCCTGCCACCCGTCCCCGGGCGATTACCGTTGGGCCATACCTTCGCGGGGGCTTCCCATCCTCAAGGGAGATACCGTCCTTGACCCCTAAACCCGCAACGTCCTCCTATGCTTCCCCGGCCTTGCGGTATGGCCTCGCGCTCGCGGCCATGGCGGCGTGCTTTTCGGGTTGCGCGCGCGTGCAGCAACGCGAACGCGGTTTCCTCGCCGATCCCATCATGCAGCGCATCCCGGATGAAATGGAAAACGGTTTGGAAACCCATAACCTTCCCCGCCGCGAAGGGTCGGCCGGCGGCAATTCGGGATCGGGCGGCGGTTGCGGTTGTTGAGCGGTATGGGAAATCCTCCTTCTCTCCTGCCGGCGAAGCGGGGCGGGGCTTTCCGCTTTTTCCGGCTGGTCAGCGTGGGTCTGGCCCTGTTTTCATGCCTGCATCCATCGCATGCGCAGGAAGACGACAGGCTCGATTTCAAATACATGTATTACGGCGACAAGAACGGGGTTTGGAATCATACGCCGGCCTTCACCTTTCTGAAGGCTCTGTCCTTCCGGTGGAAATTCCAATGGAACCAGGAATTCGACGCGGTCTCGGGAGCCTCGCGGCGTTTGGGCATGCGCAATGTGGGCCGGCAAGGCGATCACGATCTGGTTCTGGACGGCATTACCGGAGCCTCGAAACGGGAAATCCGGCATTCGGAGCAAGCCGGGATCTCCTTCGCGGATAAGGGCCGGCAGGGATCGGCCTCCTTCTATTACAGCGACGAAAGCGACTACACATCCTACTCGCCATCGGTTTCGGGATCCTGGGATTTCAACCAGCGCAATACCACCTTGGGCGGGGCTCTCTCCGTATTCTTCGATAACCTGCACCCGCAAGGAGCTTTCTCCGGCTTGGGAGGCGACCGCACCTTGATTTCCGGTACCTTGAGCTTGACCCAAATCGTCTCGCCGACAACCTTGGTTTCGATGACGGCCAACTCCATCCGAAGCTCGGGCGCCCTGGGACATCCCTACAACCCCGTCGTGCTCGCCGATGGCGCCCTGTTGATCGAAAGCTTGCCTGCCGGCAAAACCAGCTATGCGCTCGCGGGCCAAATCATCCAGGGATATGCATGGGGGGATAGGCGCGGCTCGGTGCACCTGGACGCTCGTTATTACCGTGACACCTGGTATTTAAGCTCCCAAACGGGAGAGGTGCAGGTTTACCAATACTATTCCGACCAAGGTTACCTGCGCCTGCGTTCCCGCCTTTACCGGCAAACTCCCGCCGCTTTCGCGAAAGAGGGATATGCGGGAAATGAGGTTTACCGTACCGCCGACATCCGCTATTTCGGCTTTTCCTCCCTGACCTTAGGGCTCAAATGGGCGTCGGTCTTTCCGGATGGTTGGGCGGAGAAGGCTTGGCTTCCCGATCGTTGGGACATCGCCTACGATCACGGCATGCGCGATACCCGCGGCGACGAGGGAGGTCCCGGCCCTTTTACCCATTACCAATTGTTTCCCAAAAGCGAATTCTATGCGCAAGGCGTTTTCATGCTGGGAATCGGTTTCGACCTTTAGCCTATTTGCGGATGCGGGAGCGCCTGGTTTTGGAGGATCGAGGCGATGATTTGGCCTTGGCCAAGCGTGCTTGTTCGGCCGCTTCGACGACCTTCAGGGAATCCGCGAAGGCCTGCATGGTGGTCACTTGCTCGGTCAGTTTGATGAGTTGCTCTTCCATGGCGGCCATTTGGGCCTTGGTCTTGCCTTCAAAATCCAGGAAAGCGTCATGAGCCTCGACGAATGCCTTGCGATGCACCAGGGTCTTGGAGGCCTTTTGGATTTCCCGGCCCGCGAACATCGAACCCAGCCAAGCCGATAAGGCCACGGCCAGGACCAGGCCGACGGCAAAGGTCAAGTAGCCCACGCCCTTGGCGACCGGCGCCTGGAAAAGCGGCGCGGTCGGGTAGGCCGGGTTTTCGGATGACGGTATTTCCGCGGGCCGCTCGGCTGGCGTCTCGGCGCTTGGCGACGGGCCGGCCACCGCCTCCGGTTCGGCCTCGGGACGCGTTATCGGCATGGGATCCGGCTTTTCCCCGCTGATTCCTCGGAGCTCCGGCGCGGGCTTGGCATTCGCCGGCTCCACCGCTTTGGCCGCCTCCGATTTATCCGCCGGAACCGCCTCGGTCTTTCCCGCCGCCGGAATGGCTTCCTCCTTGACCGGGGCGGCTGGGTCCTCCGCCGGCAACGAGGTTAGGGCCGGGGAAGGAAGAGGTTCGGGCGGCATCGAGGCCGGAAACCAGCATTCGATGCCATGCTCATTCATGCGTTTGTCTATCAGGCCCTGGGCGGACAATCCGGCCAAAGCATCGCTGAGATCGGCGATATTGATGCCCAGCTTGGTCATCATGTCGATGATGGTGGGCGTGGACGCCTGATTTTGATTCAGGAATTTCAATATCTTTTGATCGTATTTGGCCATCCTAGCCTCCCGGTTGAGCATAGGAAATTCGCGGCCCTTTCCCAATCCGAAATGATGGCTAAGCCGTCGGCGTCAGGTCAGGGCATGGGGTGGCCGCCGGAATTCGCCGCGCGTCCCAAGCCGTCGCGACGGCCATCCGCGATTCCCGCCTGAAAGAGCATGCGGCCGCGCGCCCGGGCCCAGGTGACATGCCGGTTACGTTTGGCGGCGGCGCCTCCGTCCGCGCCGCGCAGGGAGGTGACCGCTTCCATTTTGCAGGCGCCCGCGTATTCGATGCGCGAAAGCGCGTGCGCGGTGTATTCGAGCACATACATCGCGCCGTCGGGACCGAAGGCCATGTCGATGGGCCCCGATGGCCGGAAGGTATCGAAGAAAGGCTCGACCGCGGCCACTTCGCCGGCGGAAGTGAAGGTGACTTCATTGATCCAATTCCTGGCCCAGTCCATGATGAAAAGGCTGCCGTTGAAACGCGGAGGCAGCCTTTTGGGGGAACTCAAGGAGGAGTCGAAGTTGTAAACGCCGCCCACGATGGAGGCGCGCGCGCCATTGGCCTGGAAGGCCGGATAATCGGGGTGGCTGCCGTCGGTATAATTGAGCAGGGAAGGCATGGCGGCGGGCAAATCATTATCGCCGGAATTATTGGGCGAGGTATTGGTCGGATGGTCGGGATCCTTGGCGGCCCCGTTGACGATATAGGCCAGGTTCCGGCCCACGAAATAGGGCCAGCCGAAAAACCCGGGCGCCTTGGCCCGGTTGATTTCGTCCCTGCCTTCGGGGCCTCGCGTCGCGCTATTGGAGGTCGCGTCGGGGCCCGGCTCTCCCCAATAGAGCCAGCCCGTCCTGGAATCGATGGCGATGCGGATGGGGTTGCGCATGCCCATGGCGAAGATTTCCCCGCGCCGCTTGGCCGTGGCCGCGAAGAGATTGCCGGAAGGAAGGGTATAGGAACCATCGTCTTCGGGGTGAATGCGCAGGATCTTGCCGTTCAAGTCCTGGGTATTGGCTGCCGTGGCCTGGGTATCCTCCTCGCGCGTGGCCTCATTGGTCGAGGCATACCCCTGGGAGACATTGGGATTGACGTTCTCGCCCGTCGACAGGTAAAGGTTGCCGTCGGGACCGAAAGCCAGCGAGCCCGCGCTGTGATGCTCATTCGTCCAGCGAATGCCGGGCACGGTCAAGACCACCACCTTGGAGGTGTCGGGTAGCTTTCCCCCGGCCTCGGTGAACCGCACCAATTCGTGTTTGGCTTCGGTGGGATGGGAATAATAGGCGTAAACGAAATGATTGGCGGCGAATTGCGGATGCAGGGCAATGCCCAAAAGGCCTTCGTGGGTGTCATTGTATACCGCCAACTGGCCCGCATCGCTCACCGTCCCGGAAGCTCCGTCGACGACGCGTATTTTTCCCGTGGTCTTTTCCGCCACGAAAATTCGGTTGTCCGGCGCCACGGCGATTTCCATGGGCGCGGTGAGGGCCGTGGTCAGGGAAACCTTTTTCAAATCGGTATTGGCGACGGTCAGGCAAGGATTCGCCGTTTGGGCTTCCGGCGAGGTTATCCAGCAGCCCAGCAGCAGGGCCGTGGCGGCGGGACAGGGTTTTAAAAAAGCCGGCATTCTTTCCTTCATCGGGAATCGAGGTGGGGGATCAATCAAGGCGAAATTCCCGCAAATGACCGGGAGTATTTGGATAGTCTAAGACCAAAAGGAAACATTTCCCGCGAATCAGCGGCCCCTGCTCCTCAGATCTGTCAGCATTTGGCAATTTGCCGGTTTTCACAAATGGCGATAAATTGTTAACAATCCCTCCATTCAAGGGTCATTTGTCGAGTTTTTAGCCCTGGATCGCGTATTGCTCATGCCAATAAGTGATCTTGGAATGGGAGTGGGTTATGGGTTTCGGGGATTACCGTCTGGACGGCTTTTGGGATGAAATGTTCGAAGGGCCCGGCCAACCCCGGCCTTCGACCAAAGCCTTATTCGAGGTTCTGGACGGCCTGCCGCCCGATGAAATCGGGGCCCGGCAATTGGCGGCTGAACGCGCCTTATTGCATTTAGGCATCACCTTCAATGTTTACGGCGATCAGAGAGGCGCGGAGAAAATCTTCCCTTTCGATATCCTGCCCCGCATCATCGAAGAAGAAGAGTGGGTCCGGGTAGAGGCCGGCCTCAAGCAGAGATTGCAGGCCTTGAACATCTTTCTCGACGATATCTACCACGAAAAGAAAATCCTGCGCGACAAAATCATTCCGAGGGAAGTGATAGAAAAGTCGGTAGGCTATACCCCGGCTTGCGAAAACATCCGCCCGCCCATCGGCGTCTGGTGCCATATATCCGGCACGGATTTGGTGCGCGACGGCGAGGGCCGATTCACGGTTTTGGAAGACAATTTGCGCTGCCCGTCGGGCGTCTCCTACGTGCTCGGCAACCGGGCGGTGATGAAACGCACCTTCCCGCGCATCTTCGAGGCCATCGAACCCAAGCCCGTCGACGATTACTCCTCCAAATTATTGGAAACCTTGCAGTCCCTGGCGCCTTGGAGCGAAAATCCCCGGGTCGCCTTGCTGACGCCGGGCATGTTCAATTCGGCTTATTTCGAGCATTGCTTTCTCGCCCAGCAAATGGGCATCGAATTGGTGACGGGTTCGGATTTGAAGGTGCGCGACGGCATCGTCTACATGCGCACCACCCGGGGCTATGAGCGCATCGACGTGCTTTACCGGCGCATCGACGACGATTTCCTCGACCCCCAGGTATTCCGTCACGATTCGGTTTTGGGAGCCGCCGGATTGATGGACGCCTATCGGCGCGGCAAGGTGGCCTTGGCCAATTCGCCCGGCGCGGGCGTGGCCGACGACAAGGTGGTTTACGCCTATGTGCCCAAGATGATCAAGTACTATCTGGGCGAAGACGCCATCCTGCCCAATGTCGAAACCTGGGTGGGCCATGAGCCCAAGGACTTGGAGTATATGCTCGCCAACCTGGAGCGCCTCGTCATTAAAACCGCGGAAGGCTCGGGCGGCTATGGCGTCCTGATAGGACCGCATGCCGATAAGGCCACCTTGGAAACATGGCGGGAAAGGGTCAAGGCCAAACCTTCCGGCTATATAGCCCAAACCACCTTGTCGCTATCGCGCAGCCCCGTGCTGATAGACGGGCAGTGGGAAGGGCGACATATCGACTTGAGGCCTTTCGCCCTCTTCGGCAAGTCCATCTATATCCTGCCGGGGGGGTTGACGCGGGTGGCCTTGCGCAAGGGCAGCCTGGTGGTGAACAGCTCGCAGGGCGGAGGCAGCAAGGACACCTGGGTGGTGCCCGCCTTGAAAAAATCGATGTCCCAAAGCATGACCGGCGGCGGCATGTCCATGACCATGACATCCAAGTAAGGAAATCTATGCTCAGCCGCACCGCCGACAGTATTTACTGGATGAGTCGTTATATGGAGCGGGCCGAAAACGTCGCCCGCTTCATCGCCGTGAACCTGCAAGCCCTGCTCGATTTGCCGCTCGGTTTTCGCGATCAATGGGAGCCCCTGGTCACCACCACGGGAGATCAGGAACTTTTCACCAAGCTCTATGGCGAACCCTCCAAGGCCGCGACCAAGACCAATGTCCTGCACTTTCTCACCACCGACAAGGAAAACCCCAACAGCATCATTTCCTGCGTGGCGATGGCGCGTGAGAATGCCCGCCAGGCCAGGCAAATCGTCAGCGTCGAGATGTGGGAGGCCCTGAACTCCTTTTACCTGACCTTGTTGAGCCCCAAGGCTCCGCAGCGCGCCGAATTCGACCCCTCCGGGTTTTTCCGCGAAGTCCGCGAGGGGGTGCAACTCTTCGCCGGCATCGCCGAAGCCACCTTGGGACGCGACGAGGGTTGGCACTTTTTGCAGCTCGGCCGCTGGCTCGAAAGGGCGGACAAGACCTCGCGCATCCTCGACGTGAAGTATTTCATCCTATTGCCCAAACCCAGCGATGTCGGCACGGTTTTCGACGACTTGCTGTGGGGCGTGCTCCTGCATTCGGTTTCCGGCTATGAAATGTTCCGCCGCGCGCATGGCCGAATCACCCCCGAAAAGGTGGTGACTTTCCTTTTGCTTTCCCGGGAATTCCCGCGCTCCATCCTGTTTTGCCTGGAAGAAGCCGAGCGCAGCCTCTTAGCCATATCCGGCACCCCGGCGGGCACCTACCGCCTCGAACCGGAAATGCTTTTGTCGCGCTTGCGTTCGGGGCTGGCCTATGCTTCGGTACGCGAAATCCTCAACGACGGTTTGCATGAATACCTGGACAGCCTGCAAACGCGTTTGAACCGGGTGGGCGCGGCCCTGGATGCGACCTTTTTCTCGCTCACCCCCGCCAACGACAATTTCCAGTGGCAGCAATGATGGAGATGGCGCCCGCGTCGGCGTTGGAGGCGGTTTAGGCTCGTCTCAATGGCTTTGCGCGGTCATTTTGCCGACCGCCAGCTTGGCGGCCAGGCTGATGACGCCGACCAGCAGTAAAAGGACGAGGGCGCCGGTCCAGGCTTGATCCTGCCAATCCTGGAAGGGGGAAATGGCATAGGTATAAACCTGCACGGGTAAAGACGCGGTGGGTTGGTTCAAACCCGAATTCCAGAACTGGTTGTTCAAGGCGGTAAACAGCAAGGGCGCGGTTTCCCCGCTGATGCGCGCCACCGCCAGCAAGATGCCGGTGATGATGCCGCCCCGGGCCGCGTGCAAGGTCACCCGCAAGGTGGTCCGCCATTGGGGTATGCCCAAGGCCAAAGAACCTTCCCGCAACGAATCGGGCACCAGCTTCAGCAATTCTTCGGTGGTGCGCGTCACCAAGGGTATCATGAGAAAACCCAGCGCCACCCCGCCGGCGATGGCCGAAAAGTGATGCAAAGGCCTCACCATGATGTGATAGACGAAGATGCCGGTGACGATGGAGGGTACGCCGGAAAGCACTTCGGTGGTGAAGCGCACCCATGGGGCCAATTTGCCGTTGCGGCCGTGCTCGGCCAGGTAAATGCCCGCCAACAGGCTGATGGGCAAACTCACCGCGCAGGCTATGCCCATCAAGGTCAGGCTGCCGAGAATGGCGTTGGCCATGCCGCCGCCCGGCTCGCCGACCGGAGCCGGCAGGTGGGTGAAAAAGGCCATGTCCAGGCGCTTGAAACCCTTGGACGCGACGTAGATCACCAGGCTGACCAAGGGAATCATGAGGAGGAACGCCATGCCTTGGAAAAGCCAACGCATGCACTTGTCGGTGATTTTCCGGCGCAAGGAGTGGAGGGTCATCGCTTTTTTCCGGCCAAGCGGGTAGAGGTGCGGACGACCAGCACGCGCGCGGCGATATTGAGCAACAAGGTGATGGCCATCAAGAGCAGCCCCAATTCGCTGAGCGCGGCCAGGTGGATGTCGCTGGTGGCCTCGGCGAATTCATTGGCGATGACCGAAGCGATGCTATGCGAGGGAGCCAGAAGGTTGGCGGTGATTTCCGGGCGGTTGCCGATGATCATGGTGACGGCCATGGTCTCTCCCAGCGCCCGGCCTAAACCCAGCATCATGGCGCCCAGCAGCCCGGGCAAGGCTGGACCCAGCACGGCGACCTTCATGGTTTCCCAGCGCGTGGCCCCCATGGCGGCGGCGGCCTCGCGCAAGCCCCGGGGCACGGCGAGGAAAACGTCGCGGCTGATGGCCATCAAGGTCGGTAAAATCATGATGGACAGGATGAGGCCGGCGCTGAGCAGGGAAAGGCCGGTCGAAGGAGGAGCGAAAAAAGGGGCGCCTATCCATTTCATCAAGAAAGGATCGACATGCGATCGCATGAAAGGCGCCAACACGAATATTCCCCAAAGGCCGTAAACCACGCTGGGTATGCCCGCCAATAATTCCACCATGAAGGAAACCGGCGCGCGCAAAGAGCGAGGCGCGATTTCGGTGAGGTAAAGGGAAATGCCGAAGCCAAAGGGAGTCGCCAGGACAAAGGCGATGAAGGCGGAAACCAGGGTTCCGTAGACGAAAGCCGGGGCTCCGAAGACGTCCAGCACCGGATCCCATTCCTCTTGATGGAAGAAGCTCCAACCCAGGCCCTTGATGGCCGGCAAAGAGGCGATCACCGACTCGACGATGAGGGCGGCCGCCAAAACCAGGATGAGCGCGGCTCCCAGGCGCGTGAGATTGCGGAAGACGAGATCGCCCTTGCCGCGCGGTTTATCGGCCCATTGCCTATTGGGGGAGGGGTTTTTAGGCCGCGGAGCGGCTCCCGCCGCAATCGAAGCGTATCCGGGCCGGTTTTTCGCGGTTTCGGATAGAGGGGTAATCAATAAGTTACGGTGCCACGAACGCGACCAGGGCGGATCGTTTTCCATCCCACCGTAACCGGAGGTTTCCTCTCCGGTCGCGGGATCGCCCAGAGTGGCCGTATGCCGCGACCCTTTTCCGGGTGATAAATCGTCCATGCCGTTCCTATCGATGCCCGTCAGGTCCTATTCGTCCGCCTGGGCGGTGGCGGTGGGCTTGCCGACCTGGATGGTCGCCACGGAAGCCTTCACCTTGGCCACCAGGGATTCGGGCAAGGGGGCGTAGCCCAGGGAGGGGGCCGTTTTTTGCCCGTCTTCCAAGGACCAATTCAAGAAGTCGACCAAGGCCTTGCCCTTTTCGGCGTCCTCGATGTGGTTATAAGTCAGTATCCAGGTAAAGCCGCAAATGGGATAAGCGCCTTTTCCGGGCATATCGGTCAGCGAGGCCCGGAAATCGGCCGGCATGGAGGCCAAGGCCCCGGCGGCGGCGGCGGTGGTCGACTCCAGCGACGGCGCGACGAATTCGCCGTTCGCATTTTTCAGGGAAACGAAGGGCAACTTATTCTCCACCGCATAAGCCAACTCGACATATCCCACCGTGCCTTCGATTTGCTTGATGAGGCCCGCGACCGCTTCATTGCCCTTGCCGCCCAGACCGGCCGGCCATTTGACGGCTTTGCCCTGGCCCACGTTCTTGGACCATTTCGGGCTCACCTTGCTCAGGTAATCGGTGAAAATGCTGGTGGTCCCGCTGCCATCGGACCTATGCGCTATGGTGATGGCCAAATCGGGGAGCTTGGCCTTGGGATTCAGGTCGACGATGGCCTTATCATTCCACTTCTTGATTTCACCCAGGAAAATACCGGCCAGAACTTCCGGCGAGAGATTCAATCCGGAGGTGACGCCGGCCAGGTTATAGGACACGGCCACCGCGCCCATGGTGGCGGGAATATGCAAGACGGGGGTCTTGGCTTTTTGCAGCTCTTCATCGCTCATGAAGGCGTCGCTGGCCCCGAAATCCACGGTATGCGCCAATAATTGCCGGATGCCGGCGCCCGAGCCTATGCTCTGGTAATTGATTTGCACCCCGGTTTTTTTGTGGTAATCGCTGAACCACTTCGAGGCGAGAGGATTGATAAAGGTCGATCCCGCGCCGTTCATGCTCACGGCCATGGCGGCCGAAAAACCCAAAAGGGGTAAAATCTGGAAGATTGGAGAGTGAAGCTTGGCCATTGGTTTCCTTTCCCTGAGGAGAAAGACAACCTCGGAAATCCAAGCTTCGATGCTAATTCAACAAGGTTTCAAAACCGTTTCGCCTCGGCCTTAGCCCAATAAGCTTCTCAGCATCCAGGCCGTCTTTTCATGGTATTGCATCCGTTGGGTGAGCAAATCCAAAGTGGGCTGGTCATTGGCGTCTTCGGCTATTTTCACCGAAGCGCGCGCCGTGGCCGTGACCGTTTCATGCCCCAAAACCAATTGCTTGATCATTTCCTCGGCCTTGGGAACGTTTTCCGATTCCTTGATCGACGTCAATTTGCCGAAGGCCGAATAGGTGCCCGGCGCATGAATGCCCAGGGCGCGGATGCGTTCGGCGATGGGATCGACGGCCAGCCACATTTCATTGTAGTGGGTTTCGAACATCAGGTGCAGGGTATTGAACATGGGTCCGGTCACATTCCAGTGGAAGAAATGGGTTTTCAGGTAAAGCGAATAGGTATCCGCCAACAATTTGGCCAAACCTTCCGCGATGCTTTTACGCTGATTTTCCGGAATACCGATATTGATTTCCATGATGCTCTCCTGTTTGGATGAACCCATAGGATACTTTTTTCGGGGGTGGTATCCTATGGAATTGCTAAATCGTCCCATCTTCCGACAGGGAAAGCCGTCTTGCGAAAAGTCCCGCCCTTTTTAACCGCTCTCCTGCCCGCGCTCTCGCTTTGGAAGGCCTCTTTCCCATCTTCTTCCTTTTTGCTCGACTTCCCTGCCGCGTGGAATGCCGCGGACTTCGAATTAGGCGGGCGCCTGGGCGGAGCGTGGTCCCTGGGTCCGGGCAGGCTCGAAGGCTTGTTGGATCTGCAATGGCGGCCCTACCGCAAGGCCATTTGGACCTATCCCTCCCCCGAAACGGCTATTCAATACCGGGAGGATAGGTTCTCCATCGGACCCGGGATCGGCTATCAATACCCCCTTCTCGACGGACTGGGAACCCGAATCGTATCCGGACTGAGTTATTCGCATGGCGATTACCGAGGCACCCTGAAATCGGCCGAATCCGACTGGTATCCCTGGGTGGACTTCGGCCTGATGGTGGGGGGGAAAAGCCTTTTCCAGGGGGGATGCTATTATCAATGGCGGCCTTTACCCCATATAAGCCCGCATCGCATCGCCCTGGAAATCGGATTTCGGTTTCATCCGGATGACTCCCATTGAGAACTCTTCATCGCCACCCCCGAATCCAGGCCCGAGTGGCCTTGGGATTCGCCCTTTTCACCACCCTGCTCCATCAGGGGTGCTTGGACGACGAAGACAGGGAAGGTGAGGATTGTCCGGTTTTATTTTCGAGCTGCGACCACGGCAAACCAACCACCGCGACCCTGAAAATCGCCCTGTCTTCCGGCGCCCGCCAGCTATCGGTCTATGGGGGAGAAAATGTGGAAACCGGCCGCCTAATCTATAGCAAAAACGACCCGCCGGCCGAAATAAACCTCGATTTGCCTTTCGGCGAATATGCCGCCGAGGCACGTTATGCCTCGGGAGGCCGCACCATCATCGCCATCGACGGCGACCGACTCAGCTATTCCACTTCCGAGGAATGTGGAAAAACCTGTTATACCACCGAAGACGGTAAAATCGACTTGCGCTTGGTTCTGCCGCCGTGAACCGGACCGCTTAGGCCGCTGTTTCCGCGGGCTTTTCCTGGGCTTTCTTCAGCTCGGCCAAAACCTTGGGATCGATTTGGATATGCAATTCGCGCAGCTGCTTTTCGGTCACCTCCGAGGGGGCGAGCATCAAGAGATCCTGGGCCTTTTGATTCATGGGAAAGGCGATGACTTCGCGGATATTCTCTTCATGGGCCAAGAGCATGACCATGCGATCGACGCCGGGGGCGATGCCGCCGTGGGGCGGGGCGCCGAGCTTGAAGGCGTTGATCATGCCGCCGAATTTCTTATCCACCACCTCGGGACCGTAACCCGCGATTTCGAAGGCCTTGTACATCACTTCGGGCTTGTGGTTACGGATGGCGCCCGACGACAATTCGATGCCGTTGCAGACGATGTCGTATTGGTAAGCGAGGATGTCGAGCGGGTTTTTGTTCAACAAGGCTTCCATGCCGCCCTGGGGCATGGAAAAAGGATTGTGCGAAAAGGCGATGGCCTTGTTTTCCTCGTCCCATTCGAACATGGGAAAGTCGACTATCCAGCAAAACCGGAAAACGTCCTTCTCGATGAGATCGAGATCCTTGCCGAGCTTGACGCGGATTTGGCCGGCGATTTTGGCGGCGACCCCCTCCTTGTCGCAAACGAAGAAAACCGCGTCGCCCTTACCCGCGCCACAGCGGTCCCGTAAGGCCTCCATGGCTTCCGGAGCCAGGAATTTGGCGATGGGACCTTTGACGCCTTCGTCATTCCACACCAGATAGGCCAGGCCTTTGCTGCCTATGCCCTGGGCGAAGTCCACCAGCTTGTCGAAAAAGCTGCGCGGCTGGCCGGCGATATTCTTCACCGGTATGGCCCGCACGACGCCACCCGCCTGCACGGCGCCGGCGAAAGCCTTGAAACCGCTGTCGCGGAAGATTTCGCTCACGTCCCGGATTTCGATGGGGATGCGCAAATCGGGTTTGTCGCTGCCGTACTTCAACATGGCTTCGCGGAAAGGGATGCGGACAAAGGGGGCGCCGTCGACCTTCCAGTCGGCGAATTCGACGAAGGTCCCATGCACGACTTCTTCCACCGAGGCGAAAACATCGTCTTGGGTGACAAAGCTCATTTCGATGTCGAGCTGGTAGAACTCGCCGGGGGAACGGTCGGCACGGGCGTCCTCGTCGCGGAAACACGGCGCGATTTGGAAATAGCGATCAAAGCCCGATACCATCAGCAATTGTTTGAATTGCTGGGGCGCTTGCGGCAAGGCGTAGAAGCGGCCGGGATGGATGCGGCTGGGAACCAGGAAATCGCGCGCGCCTTCCGGCGAACTGCTCGTAAGAATGGGGGTTTGGAATTCGGTGAACCCTTGGGCTGTCATGCGCCGGCGAAGCGAGGCGATGATGTGGCTGCGCAAGGTCACGTTGCGGTGCAATTGCTCGCGGCGTAAATCCAGGAAGCGGTATTTCAAGCGCATTTCTTCGGGGCCGCCATCCTTGTCGTCTACCAGGAAAGGCAAGGGATCGGCGGACGACTGGATTTCGAAGGCGTCCACCGTGACTTCGATTTCGCCGGTGGGATTCTGGGCATTGACGGTGTTCTCGGAACGCGCTATGACCCGGCCGGTAATGGTGATGACGCTTTCATAGCGCACCCGCGTCGCCGCCTCGAAGAATTCACGTTCGGGATGGATGACTACCTGGGTGAAACCGTAATGATCGCGCAAGTCGATGAAGCAAAAATGGCCGTGATCGCGTTTACGGAATACCCATCCCGAGAGACGGACGGTTTCGCCGACATGGCTTTTGCGCAAGGCGCCGCAGGTATGGGTACGATAAGCGTGCATAGGGGAGGCAAAGGTAGCAAGCGGGGAGGGTCAGCGCCGCAGGCGCGAGGGGAAATACCGCGGTTTTACGCCGATCTTCAGCGAAAGACTTCCGGAATCGCCTACCGTGAGTGGGGATTAAACGGCCCCGACGCCCCGGACGCAGGATAGGACGGTACGCACCAAAATCACCATATCCAGCAGGAAGCTCTGGTTATTGATGTAATAGATGTCGTAGTCCATGTTTTCATGGATGGCGTTTTTGCGGTCGGCGCTGATTTGCCATAGGCCGGTAATACCCGGCTTGACGTTCAGGCGCTGGCGCTGGAGGTCATTGTATTTGGAGACCAGGAAAGGCATTTCAGGGCGGGGCCCGACCAGGGACATATCGCCTTTGAGCACATTCCAAAGCTGGGGCAATTCGTCCAGGGACGAGCGCCGGAGGAAACGCCCCACGGGGGTGATGCGCGGATCCTGCTTGGTTTGCGGGGTCACGCCATACTTGGGCGCCTCGGTATACATGGAGCGGAATTTGTAAAACAGGAAACGTTTGCCGTCCTTGCCGATGCGCTTTTGGACGAAGATGAGCGGACCTTTGCTGGAGAACTTGACCGCCAGGGCCAAGACCAAAAAGACGGGCGATAGGACGAAAAGAAGCAAGCTGGCCGCCACCACGTCGAAAATCCGCTTCATGATGACGGTTTTCCAGCTATAGGTGGGTTCGGCCAAGCCGATGAGGGGAATGCCTTCCAATTCGCTGACCTTCACGCGCTGGATGACGATGTCATAAAGCGAAGGCACGATTTGGAATTCGCAGCCCGTTTCGCGGCAAACATTCATGATGTCGATGACGACCTTGGAAGGCACTTGGGAGAGGGCGATAAAAAGCTTGGTGGCCCCGGTGCGGATAATGGTCTCGCGCAAACCGGAAAAGTCGCCCAAGACGGGAACACGATGGTAACGCTTACCCCGGGAAGCGGGATCGTCATCCAGAAATCCGGCCACATGCAATCCCAATTTGGGCGATTCCCGGAATTTATCGTGCAGCTTGCGACCGACTTCTCCCGCCCCATAAATGAGGCAAGTCGTTTCCACGAAGCCTTTGCGACGGACCCAGTTATTGAATTTGAAGAAGGCGTAACGCTCCACCATCAAGCCCACCAGCATGATGCCCCAGGTCAAGACAAAGACGCCGCGGCTGAAATAGAGCTGTTCGACCATGAAAAGGATGGCCAGGGAGAATAAGCAAGCCTTGCCCCAGGTTTTGAGGATAAGTTCAAACTCGCGCACATTCATGAGGCTGCGCTGCGGCTTATAAAGCCCATGCACTTCCAGGCCCACCATCACCGTGGCCAAGGTCACCCCGAGAAAACTGGTATAACGCGAGAGGCCTTCGTACTCGAAGGCTTCGATGGCGAGAGCGGGTCCTATCCATTGCCAGAGGGCGAAGCCGAGCCCAAAGCTGGCCAGCACGGTAAAGGCATCGACCAGGACCTGAATCCCGGTGAGGATAGGCTTATAATGGGCCAGGCTGATAATGCGCCTGGGGCGGTCCTCGGCTTCATGATCGGGAAGGACCCGAACAGCCACCGCTTTAATGGAATTCCTGAGCGCTTTTTTGCGGGATGACGGCTGCTGCGAGGGATTTAAAGGAGAAGACGCCGAAACGACCGTATCCCGGGATTCGGAAACGGTACCATCCGATGGGGCGGATTTATCAATTTCAGCAGCCATGGTGAGCTAGCTCCGATTTTCGGCAAAAAGAGCGGGTCGCTTGCAAGAGACAAAACTCCCAGAGGGAGAACAACCTTAATTTTTTGAATTCTTCGGTCATTATGACCCCAGTTCGCTTACCTCTTCAAGGTTGGTATAAAAAAAGTGCAAAGCAAGGTTAATGAATCCGCAATTCTCAATTTCCCTCCCAAAAAGCTACAACAAGTGTCGGTTTTTTTGACAGCAAAGCCATTTTACCGATAGCGCTAATGGCGGGCATGCTATAGTTTACCGGTAACTCGTTTACCAACATCCTTACGTTGGGAGGATGGAACTGATTTTTCAGCGACTTAGGTGGGATCGATACAGGCCCGAGGCGGGGAAAATCCAGCTGGTTTTCCTGCTTTTTCTGCTATTCGCCTTTTCCCCGGCGCGAGCGGGCAAAACGACCTTGGTCCTCAAGGTCAAACAACCGCTTCGAGCCGAGCAAGTCAAGATCCGTTTGCCCAGCGTCACCAATGCCAAAGGCGAAAGGCGCGACCTGGAAGCCGTCTTGCCCTTGGGTCCGGAAAATAAAGAGGCCAAGGTTGAAGAAAGCAAGGTTCAGGTCGAGGATTTGTCCTTGGCCCTCCATGCGCGCACCTTGGGCAAGAATGGCCTTGTCATCAGCTTTACCTTGCCGAATCCCGGGTTTGTCGAAATCGTCATGCTCGACTCTTACGGCAAGAATTTCGCCACGGTCGTCTCCAATAGTTATCCCCAAGGAAGGCATATCCTGCCGCCTTTCACCTATCAGGGATCCGAACAAAACGGCGTCCGTTTTCTGGCCTTGAAGGTCGACGGCAAGCTGGCGAAACAAAAAATGCTCCCGCAGGTGAAGTGATGCGCAAACCGGGCGCCATCTGTTTTCTCTCGCTATTCGCCTCGACCTGGGCCGCGCCGGTCGTGAAAATCGAGAAGGCCGACGTCGGGGGCCGCACCATCACGCTTTCGGTCGACGAGTCCATCCAAATCGCCGATTTGCGCAGCATTCAGATCGAGGGCTATGACATCGAGCAGGCGACCTTGGTCGATGAGGGAGACAGCCTGGTCCTGAGTCCCATGGTGCTCGATTTGACCGCCAAGGACGCGCCTAAAATCCGTGAAGTCATTCCCACGTTGGGAAAGCTGGTCTTGGAAGCGCCGCTTTATTTCACTCCCCGAGGCGGACAAGTGCTGGCCGACACCGCATTCGGCGGCGTCCTATGCCGCATCACTTCCTTCCTGGCCGAAAGCGGAATGACGGGCATCTCTCGCCGTTGGGTGATTTTTTACGAGCCCGCCTCGGTCGAAGACGTTTTCATCGATGCCGACTTGACCTTTTCCTCGACCTTGGATTTCACCGTGACTCCGGCCGATTCGTCGGAGTCGAGCACGGTCCTGGGCCTGGGCAACGACAGCACCCTGGCTTCGGCCTTCGCCGATTTCGGCTGGTCGGACAGCCGCATTCTTTTTCGCCCCGAAATCAGCGGCCGGTTGCGCATGCGCCGGGGAAAACTCGCCTCCTTCGGCATGGGAATCAAAGGGCTGGCCGAAGCGACGGGCAAATTCCATTTGGCGTTAACGGGAAAAGGCTCTTTCTCGTGGGAAAGGAAGTTGCCCCTGCTTCAATCGCTAGCGATTCCGCTGGGCCATGGGGTGCAAATCGCGGCCACTCACCAACCCGTCATCGGCTTCCAGGCTGAAGCCCAGGATTCCTCCGTGGCGGGGAAGACGGACTTCCGGTTGCGGCAAGAGGTCAGCGGTTGGTTCCCTTCGCAAAGCGGCCAAATGCCGGTTGGCGACGCCAGGCTTAGCCAAGAATCGGCGCCACTCGAAGACTTTCGCGGCGAAGGGACCCTGCGCTTTCAAGTCAAAAGCCTGCTCAGCCTGGACTTAGGCGCCTCGGACGCCCACCGGCTCAGCCTGGTGCACGAAGCGACGATGACGCAAACGGCCATCGATTCGAATTGGCAATCGCCCGTTTTGGGCATGGCGGCGGCGGATAAACCCGGTAAAGGCCTGGCCTTGTCTTTAAGCAATTTGGCGAAATCGACCTTCCACTCGAAACAACAACCGGTTTCACCCACCCCTTGGCAGCGTAAATTCAAGCTCGGCGGCTCCCTCTCCATGGAACAAAGGTTGGATTCCCTTTCCCCTCCCACCGCTTGGCTGCTTTACAACCGTGAATTACCCCTTTGGGCTCCTCCCAAGACCCTTTCCGCGCAGCTTCTTCCCCTGGGCGGAAATCGCTTCGCCTTGACCTGCCAAACCCTGGGAAAAGCCGACTGGTTCAAGGTGCAGATGGCGGCTAACGGCGGCGAATGGACGACCCTGGTGGAAAGGGCTTCGGGCCCCCGCATCAAGCTGCCGGAGTTTCCGGGCGATGCGAATAGCCGCGTTCGCGTCATCGCGGGAAACGCTTTCGGGGTATCCGAACCGTGGCCCTTGGACGGTTTGGCCTTGCCCCGCCTCAACCAGAAACCCGTTCTGCCCTATGCCCTGCTGCCGGAAAACGGAACGGTTACCGATACGGTTTTGCGGCTGTCCTGGTCGGGAGGAGACAAGGACAGCGGAGACAAGGTCACCTACCAGGTGCTGCTCGATACCCAAAACCCTCCCCTCGACTTTGCCGCGGCGGCTTCTCCCGACAGTTTTCTCAATGTCCTGGATTTGAACCCGGGCACCCAATACTTTTGGCAGGTCCGCGCCTTCGACGGCAAGGACAGCGTCGACGGTCCCATCCGTTCTTTTTCGACTTTCATCCCCACCCCACCCCAGCCGATACGCGCCACGGCACGATCCACCGGCGGCAATCCCTGGATTTATCTCCAGGGCGGAAGCTTTACCCGCGAAGATGAGGCCGAGGTTTCCGTGGGCGCTTTCTTCATCCAGAAATTCGAGGTCACCCAGCGGGAATTCCAGAAGGTGATGGAAAGCAATCCGAGCTACCGCCTCAAGGACTCCTTGCCGGTGGACCGGGTGACATGGGACGAGGCCCAAGCCTATTGCGAAGCCATCGACGGCCGGCTCCCCACCGAAGCGGAATGGGAATTCGCCGCGAGGGGAGGCGTGGAAGGCTTGCAGCCCTGGAAGCCCGGGAAAGCGCCGGCCTATGCGTGGTTCCGCGAAAATTCGGGAGGCAAGACCCAGCCCGTCGGTTTATTGAAACCCAATGCTTACGGTCTCTACGACATGGCCGGCAATGTCTTCGAATGGGTGGAGGATTGGTATGCTCCTTATGATCCCGACAGGACCCGCAATCCCCAAGGGCCCTCCACCGGAACGGCCAAGGTGATTCGTGGAGCGAGTTGGTATAGCGAAGAAAGCAATTTGGGGCCGAGGAACCGGTTCTCCAACCGCCCGGGTTTCCGCAATTACAAGGTCGGCTTCCGCTGCGCCGAGGATGCCCCGGTTTCAGCCGCTTCGGCCGAAAACGCCTCCCTGTCGGCCGCCAATTAAATCCTGCATCTGGTTCTAGGCTTCATGCCTAGGTATAATTAATCCCTATGAAGTACGGTATTTTCTCCGACATTCACGGCAATTTAGAGGCCCTCAACAAGGTGTTGGAGTCGATGAACCGTCTGGGCGTCGAACGCAAGGTCTGCCTCGGCGACGTGGTCGGGTACGGTCCTTTTCCCAATGAATGCGTGGAATTGGTGGCCGAACAGAGCGATGTGGTCATTCTCGGCAATCACGACAGCGTGGCGGTCGGCAAGGAAAGTTCCGAGGATTGGAACAATTACAATGCCCAAAAAGCCATTGAATGGACGGCGAAGACCCTGACGCCCAAGTCCATCGACTACCTCCGCAAATTGCCTTACATGGTCAGCGAGGAGCCGCTCTGCTTCGTGCACGCTTCCCCTTGGGAGCCGGAGCAGTGGCGCTATGTCAGTTCCCTGGACGACGCGGTGGACGCCTTTTCTTTCTTCAGCGAAAAAGTGGTTTTCATCGGCCATACCCATTGGCCCATCATCGTCATCATGGAGGGGGAGCAGAGCTTTCACGTCTCGGAAACCCTTTTCCATACCTGGCAGCCGGGCCAGCGGCTCTTGGTGAATGACGGCAGCGTGGGACAGCCCCGCGACCGCAATCCCCTGGCCAGCTGGTGCCTATTCGACACCGAGAAGATGACGGTGGAAATCGTGCGCGTGGCCTACGATATTTCCAAGACGCAAAACGCCATGCGCAAACTGGGTTTGGCCGAATTCCTGATCAACCGCCTTTCCGAGGGCCGTTAATCCTTGGGCGGGCCGTCGTGCCCTCGCCTCCGCGGCCCGCGAGCCACCCGAAAATCGAATCGGCCTTCGGCTCGGTCACGCCTGAAAACGCGGTAGCATGTCCCGGCTGAAATCCCTCCTCAAGGAGTCGCTGCTTTACGGCGTCTCCTCCATGCTGGCCCGCTTCCTGAATTTCCTGCTGGTTCCGTTTTATACCCATGTGCTGCTCCCGGCCGACTTCGGCGTCAGCAATATCATTTTCGCCTTCATCGCCTTTTGCAATATCCTCTGGCAGGCGGGTTTCGATACGGCCTACCTGAGGTTGCGCCACGACGAAGATGACGCCGGGGGGAAAAAGCTTTTCGCCACCGCCTTCTGGTCCCTCGCCGTGACCGCAGGGGCGGGAACCCTCTTGCTGCTGGCGAGTTCCCCTTGGATAGGCCAATGGCTGGTCGTACCGGCTTCGGATCGAGGCTTGCTGCGGTGGGCCGCCCTGATCCTCTGGCTCGACGCCTTGGCGGTGGTGCCCATGGCCCATTTGCGCTTTCGGCACCGCGCCTTGCATTACGCCCTTTTGCGGCTCTTGAACGTCGCCCTCAATATCGGCGGCAACCTCTATTTCGTTTGGCATCTCCACCTCGGTTTGCCGGGCGTGTTCTGGTCCACCGCCTTGGCGAGCGGCGTGACCCTATTGCCTTTATTGCCCTTGGTATTCACCCAGTTGCGCGGGCATTTCCCCTGGCTCTGGGATGTCCCCCGGCTCAAGGGATTATTGCAATTGGGCCTCCCCATGGTTCCCGCCGGGGTATACGGCGTCATCAATGACATCGCCGGCCGCCTCTTCATCGCGTGGCTGCTCACCGACGCCGCCGTCGCCGCGCTTTATCCCGGCACGGGATGGACCATGCTCGAATTGACGGGCATATTCGCCGCCGCCTGGAAGCTGGGCATTTTCGGCCTCTTGTTGACCCAGATGTACCGCTTGGCCTGGCAACCCTTTTTCATGAAGCATGGCAAGGACCCCGACGCCCCCGCCCTGTTCGGACTCATCCTGCGCCTGCTTTTGCTGTTCGTGGGCTGCTCCACCGCCATGGTCATGCTGTGGATAGACAAGTGGGTCGCCTGGCCCATAGGGGGGAGGCATTTGATAGCCGAGGCCTATTGGGGTGGGCTTCCCATCGTGCCTCTCATCCTGCTGGCTTACGCTTTCCAGGCCGTCTTCATCCATTTCACGGTCGGCCTCTACCTGGCGAAACGCACGCGTTACCTGATTTTCAGCAATGGCGTCGGGGCGGCCGTCACGTTGGCGGGAAACTACTTCCTGGTTCCCCGCCTGGGCCTCTTCGGAGCCTGCCTGGCCGCGGTGGCTTGCTATGCCGCCATCGCCTGGCTGGTCGCTCGCGAAAGCCAGCGACTTTTCCGCATCGATTTGAGCGGACCGCGCTTAGCCCTGTTGGGGCTGTGGCTGCTGGCGTCGCATGCCCTGGGCCTGCGGGTGCAAATGCATCCGGAGGATTGGGGATCGGGCCTGCGCCTGGCGGCCATGCTGGCCCTGTGGGCCGCGCCTTTTCTGCTGGGAGCGCTCTCTTCCGGGGAATGGAAAGCGGCGTGGCGGGCGATCAGGACGAAAGAACCGGCGCGCGCGGTCGGAGCGGCGGGACCGACGACTAACCTTCCGCCTACCTCTTGACCCCCCTGCAAGCGATGAAAGCCGGGCAGCCGATCCATGCCCATCCCCTATGGCGCGCCCTGCTCCTGGAAACCGATGCCTTGCTCGGCGAATGCCGGCGCGAAACCTACCAGGGTTCGGGCGCCGGAGGGCAAAAACGCAACCGCGTGCGTTCCGGCATACGCCTTTTGCACGCAGCCACCGGTTTACGGGCCGAGAATTGCGAGCATCGCGAGGCCGCGCGCAATGTAGCCGCGGCCTTGCATGGGCTACGATTGCAAATGGCCCTGGCGCTGGGGAAGGCGGAGCCCGAAAAGATGGATGACGGCCAGAATGCCGAGTTCTCCCGGCTGAAAGCCCCCGCCGAAGCCATCACGCGATGTCGCCTGGAAGCGAATCCTGCCCATACCGATTATGCCGTCACGGCGGCCTTGTGCCTGATGGCCCTGCATCACGGCCGCGGCGGGATAGCCGAGGCGGCGGACGCCTTGCAAAACACCGTGCCGGGACTGCGATGCTCGGGCTCGGCCCTGACCCGCGCCCTCAAAGCCGATAAGGCCGTGTGGAGCGCCGCCCTGCGCCTGCGCCAAGACTTCGGATTGTCGCCGCTGAAGTGAGCCGGGGATTATTCAAGCTAATTTTCCGCTTATGTCCCTTCCCGAATTGCATTTTCTCGGCGCCACCGGCACGGTGACGGGTTCGCGTTTCCTGGTGCAACATGGAACCCAGCGCGTGCTTGTCGATTGCGGCCTTTACCAAGGGCTCAAACCCTTGCGTTTGCGCAACTGGGACCCTTTTCCCGTGCCGCCGGCCGGCATTCAGACCCTGTTGCTCACCCATGCCCACCTCGATCATAGCGGCTACCTGCCCCGTCTGGGCCGTGAGGGTTTCTCGGGCGATATCATCACGAGTTCGGCCAGCCAGAGCCTCGCCGACATCCTGCTGCGCGACTCCGCCGCCATCATGGAAGAAGAGGCTGAACATGCCCGTCGGGGCGGGTGGTCTAAGCACGAGAAGCCGCAGCCCCTCTATACCGTCCAGGATGTCGAGGCCCTGGGCAGGCGTTTCAAAACCGCGAAATGGCATGAGACCGTGCGTTTGGACAAGGACGCAAGCGCCGTCTTTTATCGGGCCGGCCATATTCTGGGCGCCGCCAGCATCAGGCTCGAAATGGGCGGCGTCTCGATTCTGTTTTCAGGCGATATCGGACGCAAGCACGATCCGCTTTTGCCGGATCCCGAAACCCCTCCCGATTCCGACTACGTGGTCATGGAGTCGACCTATGGCAACCGTCTCCATGATGAACGGGATCCCCTCGATGAATTGGCGGCTTGGCTCGATAAGGCCTATCGCCGCGGCGGCAGCGTTCTGATTCCCGCCTTCGCCGTCGGGCGGGTGCAGACCTTGATGCATCAGCTCTGGAAACTGCGCCAAGCCGGACGCCTGCCTCCTTTTCCCATCTGGATAGACAGCCCCATGGCCTCGCGCGTAACCTCCTTGTACCGGGACCATTGCGACGAGCATCGCTTCTCGGACGAGCAATGCCGCGAACTCTTCGGCGTGGCCCAATTCACCGAGACGCGCGAGGAATCGATGGCTTTGCAGGCTTCGACGCGTCAGCGGCTTGTCATTTCGGCGTCGGGCATGGCCACCGGCGGACGCGTGCTCTTCCATTTGGCCAATATGCTGGGCGATTCCCGCCACCTCATCCTTTTCGCCGGTTACCAGGCGGCGGGTACGCGAGGCGCCGACCTCATCGCGGGCAAAACGCAAATCAAATTGCATGGCCGCTACCATGACGTGCTGGCTGAGATCGTGGGCATGCAAGGCCAATCCGCCCATGCCGACGCGGCGGGACTTACCGAATGGCTTTCGCGCATGAGCAAGCCTCCCAAGCGTGTTTACCTCGTACATGGGGAGCCCGAGGCCGCGCAAGCCCTTAAGCGGCGCATCGCAGAGACTTTGGGTCTGGAGGTCGTGGTGCCCGATTACCGCGACGTCGCGATTTTGTCTTGAAGTGCCTCCGCTTTTCCCGGCGACACCGCGGGATCAGAGCAATGTTTTCACCGCGGTCTTCTCGGTTGATTTTCGACCCTTACTCAGTCAAGCGAAAACCATGGTCCTGTTTCCGCTGACCGGGACGCGATACCTTTGCGCGACCACGATAGCGAGCGCGCCGCAGGCCGCGAAGTGGTCGTATTTTCGAGCGGTTGCTTCACCACTGGAAAGAAATAACCGAACCTAGCTGAGTGGTATTAGCATGGGGGTTCTGGATCCAATGGCCGGTGAAGGATAGTGAAAGCATGGAATTAAAATGCACTCCCACCTCTTGGGACCAGTCTTGGTAATAGGGCCAATCCAAAACGAGGAATTGCACGTATTGGTATTTGGAAATCGAATAGAGGCGGTTCGACCATTGAATGCCTAACCCTGCGGCTAAAGAAGTCGAATAAAGGTGCCGGTTTTCAATGCGGAGACCGGCGTCGGCGAGACCCCAGAACCGCCTTGTCCAGGGTATTTTGGCCCTTAAAAACGCATCGCTCAAGATTTGCCATCCATCTCTTTGGCTATAAGCGATTGCCGAAAGGCCACCGCCAATCGCCAATTGGAATTCCCGACCAACCGAAGTTGAGTCTAGGGCGCGGGGAGATCCCAGGAGTAAGTATTGAAATAGCGGTGCCGGGCAACCCAACCACTCCAGTCGGTCGGTTAGAGAGAAATTGGGAAGCGAAGGAAAATACCCTTGATTGGATTGTTCTTCGGTTTTGAGAGTGGAGTCTGGCGAATAGGTGGCGACGCTCCAGATCAATTGCTCTTGGGCCACGCCCTTGGGCAAGTTCAAAGAACGGTCGACTTCACGCAAGGAAATCGCATCGACAGGCTTAGCCATGGCAAGCCAGGGAAAGATTAAGAACGCCATACAGGAGGTGCGAAAAACAAGAATCGAGGGTTTCATAGATTCTCCTTTGCGGTGTCAAGGGCCTAGCGGGATTCAGCGGTATCCACGGTAGTTTGGCGCTGCCATTGGATGGCCGGACCTTGGGATTGGATTTGGAAACCGGTCACCTTGCCCTTGGACGTGAGATTGGTATCCTGGGGATTTTGCGCTATCACCTTTCCATTCGGATTGCCGACTTCCGAGGTTCCGCCGACAATTTGGATGCCCTGGCAATGCAGGGCGAATACCCAAGCCGTAAGCAAGACGGCCCAACGCAGCCAGGGTTTCCAAGGGAAAGCGCGTCCGGAACCGCCACTAAGCATCTTGAGCCTCGGTGGTCGGAAAGATCTGGAAGTTGATGTGGTAGACGCGCTGCGCAGGTTTATCATTACGAATGACCTCGACGAGTTTTTTCCTGAAATCCTGGATTTGTCTTTTGATTTGCTGGAATCCTTCGGGTGATAAACCGGCCACCAAGGAGGAGATATCGCGTTCAGGGGCGGGTACCGTGTCGATGGCATCCCTCACGAGACCCATATTTTGCTGATGGAAGGCCGCCACCGCGGCCGAGAGTACTTCATCACCCGTCGTGATATCCGGTTCGGTTTGGCGATAAAGATTTCCGTCGCGGGCGATGAGTTCCAATTGAAGCAGAAGCCGGACCGACGCCCGGGCTTTGCCCGCGCTGATGGGCGGCTTCACCATTCGGCCCAAACGACCGAAATCGTTTTGGAAATCGAACCAAGTGACGAGTTCGCGCAAGGTGTTGTGGTACCAGTGCGAATAAAGCTGGTATTGCTGTTTGGCCAGGACTTGCAGCTTTCCCCTGGGCCTCAGGGCGACGATCCAGCGGAATGCGTGCTCCCGCATGGCGGTGGTGCGGGCTTGGTTGAATGCAACCAATGCCTCGAAATAGGCGAACGAATCCCCCTCGAGCCCCAGCGACTTTCCCACTGAGAACACCGAAGCGGAGGCCAGGTTTTTCTTACCGTCGATCAATTCTTTGAAAAAGCTTTTGGAGCGAAATCCTGCCTTCCAGGCCATAATTTGATAAGAAAAACGCCTATTTTGAGATTTTTGTCCTTCATAATAGGCTTTGAGATAAAGCCTGAAGTCCATGAAATCGAATACGCTCGGCATGGGTTATAGAATAGTTGCCGGAATATTGCGGCAGAAGAGTATTGTGAATAATACAGTTCCTTTTGAGCGAACGATAGGGTGACGTTATTTTTCGCGGGCAATTTGCTCCTGGCTCCCATCCCCAATTCAACTTTTAAAATCCAACGCCAAAAGTTCCGGATACATAATCGGTGCTCGATGTATCAACTCACCGCCCTAGTCGGCGACCGAGGTAGATAGGCATGTCCCTGGGTTTCAACGCCGCGCGATTTCTTTTTCGAATCTTTTCCGCCGGGCGGCGAGCCAGGTTTACCGTAGGATAGGTCAAGAACTGCAGGGTGGTGCCGCTTAATCCGTAAACCCCGCCTGTGGTTCCCACGAATAACCGGCCTTTTTTATTCATCACCAGGTGCGTTACGTTACCGGCCCTGGCCTCGGGAAAATCAGCCATCTTTTGGATTGTGGCCGGGGGCATGAATTGGTAAACCGCACCAGCCACCACCACCCACAGCTTCGAACCTGCGGCGGGAAGAACGCCCAGCAAGGTGTCGCTGGGCAAGGGCGAATTGCCGCGCCGAAACCGGGTTATCTGGCCGCCATGCATCATCCACAATCCCCGGCTGGAAAAAATCTGCGGAGGATCGAATCCGGAGGGCGTCGCCCCGTCCACCCCGAACCAAGCCGTATCCCCCGAGCCGCCAACAACATCCAGGACGCTGCTGACTTGAAGTTGGGCCGTATCCCATTGTGTCCAAGCTCCCTCGGTTCGCGAAAAGGCCGCCAGTCCCGATGCCGCGGCCGCCCAGATATAGCCCTGGGTCATGGCTATCCGCTGGATATCCAGGAGCAAAACTTCGGGAGTATCAGTGGCCAATAGCCGAGGGATGGAATCGGGCGCCAGGGAAATATGCCGTAAACCCCGATCGGTACCGGCCCACAGGCTTTCATCCGAGCTGTCGCGGAGGAGGGCACGAAAATCAACCCCATCAAAAAATGTTTGCCTCCCCCAAAACAGTCCTCGGCGCATCCCTATCGCCGGCTCGCCCGTCGGAAAGGCCAGCGATTGATAGTCGTCGCCTTCCAAGACGATGCGCCATTGGTCTCCGCTCCAATTGGCCAAGGCGGAGCAGCCTGGACACCATCCTTCGTCCGCACCCAATACCCACAGGCTATCGTTTTTATCCAAAGCCATATCCTCTATCCGGGGATAGTAGGCTCCGCCATAGCTGGGCTGTATGCGTGCGCACTCTTCGCGGGTCAGGCCTGAGGTCATGAGCCACGCATCGAAACGAGAATCCTGGATGTCGCGGATATAGGCATGGTTCCGGGTATCGGCGATTTCCTCCACCAAATCCCCCTGTCCCGATGTCAAAAGCAAATACCCCACCGCGCAAGGCGTCCCTTCCGCATCGACGAAATACGGCGCCAGGCTATCCTTGAAATCACGGTTGCCCGGAAATGCCCCGCGCTTCCAGTACTCGTGCAAATGGCGCAAATTTTTCGAACGGTGTTTGCTTTGCTCCGGGCTGAGACGCGGCGGAGGGTTATTGCGAAGACTGTCTTCGAGAAAGGCCAAATGCTTTTGGATACGATAGGCTTCCGGCTCGGCCAAGTCGACTCGCGATTCATAATAAGATTGGGGACGGGAATAAGGGAGGGTAAGCTCCGCTCTTCCTGGCGATGAAAACGAGGATGGCCATACGACGGTCATTCCTGAAAAAACGAAAATCAGTATTACAGGGCGCATAGAAGCTCCGGCAAAAAGACATTTCCCAAGCTATTTCCTTATACGCAAAGGTAGTGCCACCAGACTTTTCTGCCTGATTGTTCATGCCCTAAGCAAACCCATATCAAGCATCCCAATATTGACCCTTTTATACAAGACCGGCATCGTAGACCTGACACGCGGTCTTCCCCGCCCGGTTGATTTTCGGCGCTTACTCAAGCAAATCACCTTTTTCCCCGGCAATTACTTTTTGGCGACCATGCCAGCCAAACCTTCGCAAGCCGCTCGAAACCCTTCGCGTTCAGCCCTCCCCATTGGCGAGAGAAATACGCGCCAGCGCGGCACCATAATGGCCTTGCTGGATGCCTCGGACGGGCCTTTGACCATACCGCAAATTCATGCCTTGGCCCTGAAGGCCGAAAAGGGCAAAAAGGTCGGCATCGCCACGGTGTATCGCACTCTGGCTTTATTGGTCGAAAAGGGCGAAGCGCGGACCGTGGTTTTGCCTTCCGGGGAAACGCGCTATGAGCACGCCCATCACGGCCATCACCACGATCACTTTCAATGCCGGCTTTGCGGGCATGTTTTCGACTTGCACCAATGCCCGGTAGGGTTGCCCGATGGCGCCACCTTACCCGGGGGATTTACCGTCGAGTCGCATGAATTGACCTTGATTGGCCTTTGTCCAAAATGTTCCGAAAAGGCGGTCAAGCCAAAGAAGGCGGCTGCGAAATAGCCCTCGTTCCACTTTCGCCCGCTTCGTCTGAGTCATCTTCGCCATCGCCTCCCTCGTCGTTGGAAAGCTCCCATTCAGGAATGCCTTCCGCTAAGGGATCGTCATAGCCAAGCCAAGTATCCGGACCTTGGGCTATCTCGACATCGTTCAAGAGGCAGGAGTTCAGCTTCGCTTCGATTTCTTCGCGATCCATGTCCAACCCAATGAAAACCAATTGCTGAGATCGAAAGCCGACCACGGGATCGTATTCCTCAGCGTCGTCTCCCGGCTCGGCGCGCCAAGTTCCAGAAGGCTCAATCCGGAGAAATTCTCCGGCCTGCGACCACGATAAGGCATGCTCCATGCGATTGGCCAGGAAGAGTATGCCCTTGCTTCGCAGAACGCCCGCAAAACCGCCGTCATCCAAAGCCGCATGAAGCCGGCTGGGATGAAAGGGACGACGCGACTTGAAGACGAAACTGGAAATGCCATAGGTTTCGGTTTCCGGCTTGTGCTCACCGCGCATTTCCTTAAGCCAACCCGGGGCATTCGCCGCTTTTTCAAAATCGAAAAGACCCGTGCCTAAAATTTCCCGGATCTCGATCCGCCCTTCTTCGCAGGTGACGATACGCGCGCCGGGATTGAGGCGATGCAAAATGGATTTGAGGCGCTCCAATTCCCCCTCATCAAGGCGATCGGTTTTGTTGATCACCAAAACATTGGCGAATTCCACCTGGTCAACCAGCAAATCGGCGATGCCGCGGGCATCGGTTTCATCCAAGGCCAGACCGCGATCTTCCAGCGATTCGCCGCCTTCCCAGTCATCCAGAAAACGACCGGCATCCACCACGGTGACCATGGTATCCAGCTGGGCCACTTCGGAAAGACTTTGACCCGCCTCATCCATGAAGGTAAAGGTTTCCGCCACCGGTAGCGGCTCCGAAATACCGGTGGATTCGATGAGCAAATAATCGAACCGGCCCTCCTTGGCCAAACGCCCTACTTCCAAGAGCAAATCTTCCCGCAAGGTGCAGCAAATGCAACCATTCGACATTTCCACCAATTTTTCGTCGACACGCGACAATTCCGACCCGCCTCTTTCGATCAAGGCGCCATCGATATTGACTTCGCTCATGTCATTGACAATGACGGCGACCTTGAGACCCTCGCGATTCCGCAAGACATGATTCAGCAAGGTGGTTTTGCCGGCTCCTAAAAAGCCGGAAAGGACGGTAACAGGCAGTCGAAGGCTCATTTCAGCATCTCCCAAGGACTTAGGGTATGGTAATTTGTTGATATACGATTATCATTAAACAAAATTCGAACCCGGTTTTCAAGGTGATACACTCCCGTGCCGACCCCTCCATCCGTGTTTTGACCACGCTGACAATGCTGTGCAACAACAAATGTCAGCCAAAAGGCCACACCGAAATCCTCTCAGCTCGCACTTAACGATATTTATATATCATTACCTTATGGTGAATCAGGAATTCCGCGTTTCTTCAACCCAACCCCCAAAGCAAGCCCCGGTGAGTCATCGTTTCCGCCGGGGCATGGTGTTTTTCTTGTTGGCGACCTACGCCTTGCTCGCGGTTTGGGCCGCTCTTCCCGGTTTTCATGGCCACTCCGAAATACCTTCGAAAGGAAACCTGACTTGGAACGAAGCCCAGGCCTCCCATTCCGCGGGAGCCGACTGCCCGCTTTGCCAATGGCACGCTTCCGCCCAAGTGTTCACGGAGACTCCTTCTTCGGCAATCCCTTTCGAATTCACTTACCCGCATTTCTTCCTGAAATCTCCCTCGTTCGCGCCGTACGCGGAAAGGCTCGGTGCCTATTCCCCTCGCGGTCCTCCTCCATTCCCGGTTTGATTTCGCACGTAGGCGTCCATCAACCCAAAGCCTCGGGTCGCATCTGCTTCCCGGCTTGGGTTGCCCCTGCGCTTTTGCCCCGACGTGGCACGTCCAGAGCCATCGCTCTCTCGCCACGAAAATCAACCTTTCCTGGGCCAAGTCTTTTTCAAGGACTTATTCATGGCCTGAAATTCATTTGAGGAGAATCCCATGTTCATCTGTCCCACCCTATCCCAAAACTCCGTTCGTTTCATTTCCAAAGGACTCGTGCCCGCCCTTTTCGCCGGCTTTTCCCTCTTGAGCGGTTGCAAAGACGTTTCCAGCCCCGAAGACACCAATGAAATTGAAGTCTTCACCACGGTGACGCTCATGCTGACCCAACAAGGCGGAACCAGCGACGAAACCCAAGCCACCATTCGCTTCAAAGACGGCTTCGGCCACGGTGACGCTCTCGAAAAAAACGACACCCTTAAAATCATGGCCGGAGCGACCTATAGCGCCGAATTGGTTTTGCTCAATGAAAGCGCAAGTCCCGCCGAGGTGATGTCGGAAGAGGTGAAAGAAGAGGGCGTCGACCATCAAGTCTTTTACTCCTATGACGGCGATAACGGCAGCGCCCTGACTGTGGACTATGCCGACATGGACGCCAATCACCATCCCATCGGCTTATTGACCACTTTCAAGGCGGGTTCGGACGGCAATGGCATCCTGAAGGTCACCTTGAAGCATCAACCTGGTTTGAAAAGCGCAACCAGCACCATCGCCACCGGTGAAACCGACGTGGAGGTTTCTTTTCACGTGACCATTCGATAATCGAGAAAAACCGTGGTTTGGAATTCTCACCGGTTTTCCCGCTTCCCCGGCTTTTGGGGGCTCGCTTTCGGAATTTCCGCCCTCTCTCCGCTTTCGGCCACCGCGCAAAGGGCCTACCCCGGGGATGCGGGAACCGATTCGATCCAGGAACAGCCGGTATTGGACTTGGCCGATCAAACCGTCAAGATGAGGCACGACGGCCAAGCCCCCTCGACCTCGCAAAGCTCGTCCACCTTGCAAGGCAAAGCCCTTGATCGCACCCGTGGCCTTTCCTTGGGCGATGCCTTGCAGGCCATGCCCGGCGTAACCGCGGTGCATACCGGGTCTACCCTGTCCAAACCTGCCATTCGCGGACTCAACGGCAACCGTATCGTGATCATCAACAATGGCGTCCGGCAAGAAGGCCAGCAATGGGGATCGGAGCATGCCCCGGAAGTCGACCCCTATCTCGCTTCGCGCCTGACCGTCATTCAGGGTGCGTCAAGCGTTCGCTACGGAGCGGACGCCCTGGGTGGCGTGGTCCTCATCGAGCCCTGGCCTTTGCGCGACGAGCCGGGCTATAGCGGTGAATTCAACTTCGCGGGATTCACCAATAATCGGGAAGGCGATTTGTCCGCCACGGTGGAAGGCGCGCCGGCTTGGCTGCCCCATACGGCTTGGCGTTTGCAAGGCACGGTCAAAAAGGGGGGTGAAGCTTCGACCGCGAATTACAGTCTCGATAATACCGGCCTTGAGGAAATCAACCATAGCGCCGCCTTGGGCTGGCAAAAGCCCGACCTCGGCTTGGATGTTTTTTACAGCCGGTTTCAAACCAAGCTGGGAATTTTTTCCGGTTCGCATATCGGCAGCGTCAGCGATCTGGAGGCGGCCATCCAACGTAAAACCCCCCAGCGCGTCACGGACTTTTCCTATGCCATCCAAAGACCTTATCAAGAAGTCGAACATCAATTCGTCAAAGCCCGCGCCTACTTGGCGACTCCCATGCGGGGCAAAGTGAATCTTACCTATGCCTTACAGGACAATATCCGATCGGAATACGATCATAAGCCTCTTAATGACGCATTGGCGGCCCGCAATTTGCCGGAGCTTGAATTTGAAATCATGACCCATACCGCGGATTTGACTTGGGACCTCCACCCCCATCCCGATTACGACGCGGGTATCGGCCTGGTCGGCATGAGCCAATTCAATACGTATTCAGGGCGGCCCTTCATACCCAATTTCCTGAATTACAATGGTGGAGCCTTCGCAACCCTGTTTAAGCATGGCCACCGATTCGATTTCGAAGGCGGCCTGCGTTATGACTATAAGTACTTGCGCACCTATGCCCGTGAAAAGGGCGAAGTCGTCAGCTCGGCCTTCGAGTTCGAAAACACCTCGGCCATGCTCGGCGGCATTTGGCATATCACCGAAGGTTATGGCGCCAAGTTGCATTTATCCACCGCCTTTAGGCCTCCCGGCGTCAATGAATTGTTCAGCGCGGGCTTGCATCATGGCGCGGCCGCGGTGGAATACGGCGATCCGGATTTGCAGCCTGAAAGGGCCTATGACGGCACGCTAGGCTTACAAGCCAAGCGGGAGCGCTGGAACGGTGAGATTACCGTTTATCGCACCTATATCGAAGATTTCATTTACCTGACGCCTGAATTCCCTCCCACCTTGACCATCCGGGGAGCCTTTCCCACCTTCCGCTATCACCAGGTGAATGCCGCCATGTGGGGTGGCGACGCCGTTTTGCGGTATCGCTTATTCCGTTTCTTCGGCGATTGGGATTTTCTGGGACAGGCTTCCCTGCTTCGCGCCCAGAACGATGAATCCGGAGATGGCCTCGCGCTCATGCCCGCCGATCGGTTCACCTATGGTTTCGAATGGTCTTTGTCGCAGTGGAGCAAGGTCCAGGATTTGCATTTCGGTTTTTCCCTGCAAACCGTCTTGAAGCAAGCCAATGCTCCCGCCGACAGCCTCGATTACGCCCCCGTACCTCCGGGGTATACCTTGCTCGGCATGACGGCGGGGTTTCGCTGGCCCCTGGGCGATGATAGATCGGTGAGCGTGGATCTGGAAATCGACAATGCCTTGAACCTGGCCTATCGGGATTATACCAATCGATTCCGCTATTATGCGGATGACCTCGGACGCAATGTCGCCTTGCGCTTGAAATTGCCCTGGTAGCGATCGACATTCAAGCGAAAACAATGGTCCTGTTTCCGCTGACCAGGACGCGATGCTCCAAATGGAGCCGCAAGGCCTGGGTGAGGGCTCGCCTTTCCAAATCCCTTCCCTTGAGCATCAAATCCGGAATGGAGTCGCGATGCGTGACGGGTATGACGTCTTGCACGATGATGGGGCCTTGGTCCAGTTCCGAGGTCACGTAATGCGCTGTGGCGCCTATCATCTTGACTCCCCGCTCGAAAGCCTGGTGATAGGGACGCGCTCCCTGGAATGCCGGCAGGAAACCATGATGGATATTGATGGCCCGGCCTTTCCACTCCTCCGTGAATTCGGGGGAAAGCACCTGCATATACCGCGCCAGGACGATGCATTCCACTCCCTGTTCCGCCAGTATTTTCCGCTGCGCCGCTTCCGCTTCCGCCTTGTTCTTCGCCGTGACGGGCACATGGTGGAAGGGAATGCGGAAATGCCGCGCGACCTCTTCGGCGTCCCGGTGATTGCTGATGACGGCCGCGATTTCACCGTGCAGGGAGCCTTGTTTCTGCTCTACCAGCAAGTCATAAAGGCAATGCAAGGTACGGCTGGCGAATATCGCCAGCTTGGGAAGATGGGTCGAGAAGAATAATTGGCCGCCCATGCCATGCTGGGCCATGAAGGTCTCGAATGCCGCCGGCAGGGCCTGCGCATCCAGGGTGGACTTTTCCAAGTCCCACATGAGCCGCATAAAGAAACGGTTTTCCAAACGGTCGGTATGTTGATCGGCGTGGACGATATTGCCGCCATGGTCGGCCACGAATCCGGATACGGCCGCGACCAGGCCGGACCTGTCCTGGCAAGACACTAAAAGGGTGGCGGTATTTAAGGGTTGGGGCTGGGGTTCTTGAAAGGGATCGATGATCCGGTTTTTGAGAGTCATGGCGAAAGTGTAACCCCCTTGCGAAACTTGGGGGAATTGAGGTTTTTCCCCATCCATTCGAGCCGAGAATAATGCACAATTGTGCAGTATATTGATCGGCGGTCCGCCTATGCCAGTCCCATCCCATCCCTCCGTCTCCGCCCCCATCCCAGCCTTGTCGGCGTTTGTCCACTTGCATGTGCATTCCGAATTCTCCTTGCTGCGGGGGTTGGCCTCCATACCCGATTTGGTGAAGCAGGCCAAGATCTTGGGTTTGCCGGCTTTGGCCTTGACCGATACCGACAGCATGTCCGGGCTCATTCTCTTTCATCAAGCCTGCCGCGAGGCGGGAATCAGGCCCATACTCGGCGCGACCTTGACCGACCCTCGCCAAGCCGGGCAAAGCGTCATCCTTTTGGCCCGCGATGCGGGCGGTTACGGCGATCTCTGCCAACTCATCACCGCCAGGCATTTGCAGGCCGACTTCGCCTTGAGCCGCATTTTCGCCGAGCCTTGGCCCCGCCTGAATTTGCTTTGCGGGCATTTCGATCTTCTGCAAAGCCTGGCGCAAGGGCCCAATCGCGAGCGCCTGCACGGTGAATTGCTGCGCGGCGACGCCGAACAAAGGCGCCTAAGCCGCGTCGTAGCCGCCTGGTGCGACGAGGAGGGCCTGCCGGCGGTGGCCACGGGCGGGGTGCATTTCCTCAAGCCAAGCGATCACGGTTTGCATGGCGTGGTACGCGCCATCGCCCTGAACAGCACGGTATCGCGCCTGAGGCCGGGAGAAACCGCGCCTCCGGAAGCCTGGCTTCTGCCCGAGACGGCCATGCGCGACCGCTTCGACGACCGGCCCGAAGCCCTTGAAGCCGCCGCCAGGTTGGCCGCGGACTGCTTGGCCGAGCCTCCGGTGGGCCGGTGGATCATGCCGCGCATCGAAGTGGCCGAAGGCCATACTCCCGACACCTTTCTCGCCGAAACCGCCTACCGGGGGTTACAGGAACGTTACGCCGGAAATCCCCGCCTGGAAGAAGCGCGCGCCTTGCAGGCCATGGAGCTCAAGGTCATCGCCGATCTCGGTTACGCCTCGTATTTCCTGATGGTCCGCGAAGTGCGCGTCGCCGCGGGCAGGCTTTTCGCGTCCCAGTACCGCCGTCCCGACGAGTGCACCTTGCTGCGGGGCAGCGCGGCCAATTCCATCACCCTCTACAACCTGGGCGCCAGCGATCTCGATCCCTTGCGGCACAACCTTTATTTCCAGCGTTTCCTCAACGAAGACCGGGCCAGCCCGCCCGACGCCGATCTCGATTTCGGCTGGGACGAACGCGAGCATATCCTGGCCTGGATGGCCGAGCGCTTCGGGCGCGATCGAGTCGCCATCACCTGCACCACCAACCGTTTCCACTACCGCTCCGCTTTCCGCGAAGTGGCCAAGGTCATGGGACTTTCGCAAAGCCAAATCACCGACATTCTCGACCCCCCGCAGGGCGGCCGGTATCGGCCCGATGACGCCCTGTTGCGCGAAATCGATTCGCTGGCCGCCGCCCTGCGCGGCAAGCCGCATTTCCTGGGGCAGCATCCGGGCGGCATCCTGGTCACCAATGAACCGATATGGCGGCATGTGGCCTGCCAGCGATCGGGCGGACAGCGGGATCGCCTCATCACCCAAATCGACATGCACGGCGGCATCGATGAATTGGGATTGATCAAATTCGATTTGCTGGGTAATGGCTCGCTTTCGGTTTTCCGCGACGCCCTGGCGCAATTGCATGAGCAAGGCCTGCCCGATCCCCCCCAAGCCCATGACGTCGACGCCTGCGGGAGCGACCCGCTCGTGCAGGACATGATGAAGCGCGGGCTGACTCGCGGCATCTTCTATATCGAAAGCCCCGCCCAAATCCGCCTCAACCAGAAATGCGAGGCCGAAAGCTTCGACGAAATCACCGTCACGTCTTCCCTGGTGCGTCCCGCCGGCACGGCCTATGCGCGCACCTATGTGGAACGCCATAGGCAGGCTAAGCAAGGCCGCCACGACTGGGATTTTCTCCACCCTTCCCTGGCCGCCGTCCTTGGCGAGACCCACGACGTCTGCGCTTTCCAGGAAGACATCACGCGCATTTGCCACGACGTCGCCGGCCTGACCTTCAAGCAGGCCGATCAAGTGCGCAAGAGGATGAATAGCCAGCATGAAGGAGAGCCGGCGGTCGAAGCCCTGGCGCTGTTGACGCGCGCGTTCAAGGAGGGTTGCCAAAAGCCGCGCCGGGACGGACACCGGCCCCTCACCGCCGCACAGGCCGACGCTTTATGGGAACGAGTGGCCTCTTTCACCGGCTTTTCGTTTTGCAAATCGCATAGCGCCAGCTATGCCCAGCTCTCTTTCCGTTGCGCCTGGCTCAAGGCCCATTATCCCGCCGAATTCCTGGCCGCCGTCATCTCCAATAACCACGGCTTTTACCGCCGCGAGGTCTATCTCGACGAGGCGCGCCGCTGGGGCTTGCGGGTTTTGCCCCTCGACATCAACCTCTCGCAATGGAAATATCGCGGCGAAGGGCGGAACCTGCGGCCGGGGTTTTTGCATTTAAGCCATTTTCCCGAGCGCACCTGGCATGTCATCGCGGAAGAGAAAGCGCGTCACGGCCCTTTCCTGGGTTTCGATGATTTCTTGCGGCGCGTGCCCGCCGGACGCCGGGAAATCGAAAACCTGGTGCTCGTCGGCGCATTCGACGCTTTCGGGATCAGCCAACCCGAAATGCTTTACCATCTCTACGGCATGCCCCGTCACCGCGGCCAGGACGCCGCCTTCGCTCCCGATTTGTGGGGAGGCGAATACGCTCCCCTGCGCGCCCAGGGGCCCTGGAATCCCTATTCCCTGCTGACGCTTTGCCTGCACGAGGAAGAGCTCCTGGGTTATATGCTTTCGGCCGATCCCGTCGATGTCCTGAGCCTTCACCCCGCCAATAAGCGCGCCACCCGCGCGGTGGAACTCCGGCATTTCGCGGGCAAGCGCGTACGCGTGGTGGGCCGGAGGGTAACCGATCGCGATCACGTCGTCGCGAAAAGCGGGGAGCTCATGCATTTCCTAACCTTGGCCGACGTGACCGGCATGATGGACGTGCTGTTCTGGCCTTCGGTTTACGAGCGCAACCAGGAAGCCCTCGGGCAAAGCGCGGCATTCGAGGTTTGGGGCAAGGTCAGCGAAGACTGGGGGACCTATTCCCTGGAGGCCGAAGGCCTGCGGCCGCTGGCCTTTATGCCCAATCTCATCGATTTCGAGGACGCCTCGCGGCTTTTGCGCGAAACCAAGGGCGCCTGCCAGCCCTATGCCCCAATGGAGAAAGGCCATGGGGGGAAAGACCATGTCGCCACGCAAGCCGCCTAGCCCCCTCTACGCCGCCTTGACCCTGCCCGAAATGCCGGCGCAGGCGCTGGCATTCAGGCGGCCTGAGTTGCGGGGGAAAGCCTTCGTCCTCATCGAGCAAAAGGAGACCGATCACAAGACCCGTATCCTATCGGTTTCCCCCGGTGCCGGCGAATTGGGAATCCACCCCGGTATGCCGTTATTCATCCTGGGGCGGCGCTTTCCCCGCCTGCTTTGCCTGCCGCGCGACCTCGCCGCCGAAAGCGCTTTGCGGGAAACGCTCGCCGCCTGGCTGCAAACCTTGACTCCGGCGGCCGAAGTACAACCGCGCAGGATCCTGGCCGACCTCACCGGCACGCCCCTGGCCCGCCGCTTCGGGGATTGGCGCGATCTGGCGGCGGAATTGCATGCCCAGGCGCATCGCTTAGGTATGACGCAGGTTACGGTAGGGGCGGCCGCGACCCGCATCGCGGCGCAAATCCTGGCGCGCCTCGTCCGTCCCGACGGCGCGCGCGCCTGCCTGCCCGGCGACGAGGCCAAGACCCTGGCTCCGCTTTCGCCCGATTGCCTGCCCCATCTCTCGCCCGCGGCGCGCGAATTCCTGGCCAAGCTGCAAATCAACCGTCTCGACGCCATCACCGCCCTCGGCCGCCAGGATCTCATCGCCCGCCTGGGACGGGAAGGCGAAGCCTTGCATTGCATGGCCGCCGGCATGGATCTCGAAGCCACCGCCTCCAAGCGCCCCGCCCTGCAAGTGGAAACCGTTTTGGCGGGCGATGAAATCGACGAAGAAAAACTGCGCCAGGCCATGCGCCTCACCGTGGACAAGCTCGCCTTCGCCTTGAGGAATCGCGGAGAAATGGGAGCGGCCGCCGACCGCCTGCAGGTATCCTTGGTCTATGGCGACGGACGCACGGCTGCGCGCACCATCGGACTTCCGCGCGCCACCTCGGCCTTTCACGCCCTCGAACCCCCTGTCCTGCTGGCCTTTCACGCCCTTTACCAGCGGCGCCTGGCCTTGAGATGCTTGCGCCTGCGGGTGTCCGATCCCATCGCCGCCAGCGGCCAAACCGATTTATTCGATGATGCCCATGCCTTGCGGCAACAAGCCCTGGGCGAGGCCATTACCCGCATCCGGCGCAAGGGCAGTTTCGAGGCCATCGGGAATGGCTCGCTTTTGCGCTAAGGGCCGCCGCCAAAAGATTGGGAAAGCCGGCTTTATTGTTCTAGCGCGTTTTCACCAGGATCACGGTTTCTCCGGGAATATCTTCCCAAGCGAAGCGGCCGAAGTAAACGCCGCGCCCGGCGGGAAAGCCCCGCAGCATCCGCTGTTGCGGGCCGGCCGGCATCCATTCGTCGATCAAATGGGAGAGCCGTTTCCCGCGCGCATCGTAAAGATCCAGGCTGACTCGCGAACCGGTCTTTTTTTCCCCGGCTGGAACGACGAAATCGATTGTTGGGCTGCCGGCGAAAATCAGGGTCTTGCCTGAAGAGGGGCCGGATTGGGCGTATCCCTTGATCGCGATGACCGGAGCGGCGCAGGCGGTAAGGGGGACGCCGGAGGCATTCAACTGCCGCCAGTAATTGACCGGGGTCGAGCAAGGCCCGGAGAACGGATCCACCTCGGATCCGCTGTAATAATTGGACTTGTTCACCTTGAGCCTCAATTCGAAATGCATGTGGGGGCCGCTGGAATTACCCGAGGTGCCCGAAGCGCCCAGACGCGCGCCGCAGGCGACCGTATCGCCCTTGGAGGGTATGCCGGTGCCGGCGGTGAAATGGCCGTATATCGTATTGTGATCGGGGTCATGGAAAAGCACGACATGATTCCCGAAACCGTTCCCGTCCTGGCTGCCCAGGTAGCCGTCGCCGAAGCCGTCGGCGCGCGCCTGCACCCACCCCGAGTCCGCGGCGAAGACTTCGCTATTGCGCGGCGCCCCGATGTCGGTGCCGCGGTGGCCCTCATAGGTTTTAACGCCGCATTGATAATCGGCCATCTTGTCCGCCGCCGCATCATTGTCCATTCCGTAATTCACCCGGGAAATGGAGGGCGAAACGGGCCATCGCAGCGACTCGATCTGGGTCCAGGTTTTCCAGGGGAATAGGATGATGGCCGCCGCCGCCGGAATAAAGGGGAAATGTTTCATGGCTGGTAACGCAGCGGGTACCGGACTACGCTTGAAGCCGCGCGCGAATCATCGTCCACGGCCAAAATCGCGGCGCCTTCGGCCAATTGGGGCAAGCGTCCCGGACCCAGCCGGACGGCCTTGGCGGTTTCCAAATCCAGCTTCCATAAGGAATGCGTGCCATAACTGGCGGTGTAAACGGCGGTGCGGGTGCCGGGAATCCAAACCAATTCGCGCCCGAAAACCGGGATGAAGCCGGCATCCACCCGGGTTTTGCCGCGGTTGGTGATTTGCCTGTCAGGCTTTCCCGGCGAGGCCAGCCATATGGACGCGAGCCCGGTTCGCGCCGACAGGAATAGGACGTCGTCGGATCCCGGAACGGGAAAAGGCGACGAGGCCATCGCGTCCTCGGTGACCGTCCACCGTAACCCATCGGCTACCTTAAGGCCGGCGATGATTCCCCGATTGCCCGGCGCCAAGGAGCGCGTACCTGACGGGAATTGGGTGAAAACCACCCTGGCGCCGTCATCCGAAACCCGTGGATCGGCCACGGCGGAGGCGAGGAGCTTTTCCCCGCCCAGCGCATCGCGCAGCACTAAAGAAAGATCACGGGTCAAAAGCAGGAGCCGATCGGAGGGCAGCCGCAGCGCCGCCAATAGGCGGTGCCGCCCCAAGGGAACCCAGGCGCCATGCGCATCGATGAGCCCCGCGTCGCAATCCGGAAAAGCCGAGGCAGCGTCCGTAGGCTCCGAGCCGCTTTGGCAAATCAAAGCCACGTCGCGGTGCAATGACGCGAGTCCCGGTTGCCGGGAAATGGCGACCAAGGCCTCAAATGACCAGCGGGGGAAGGTCAAGGGATGGCCGGGCAAGGGTTGAAACGTGTTTTTTCCCCAGGCGGGGTAATCCCAGGTTTGTCCGGGTTTGGGGAGGGTGATGGGAACGGTGATCGGAAGGGCGGCAGTGGCCGGGAGATTGGCCGCCTGCCCGAAAGCGAAGGCCAAGCCCACACCCAGCATTAAGCTTAGGGTGCGAAAGACGCGGGCAAGACGGCGCGCAGGCAAGTGATTCCCAAGGTTGGTATTGTTGCGCGGCAACCCTTACCTCAATAGGACAAGCACCTGGACCAAGCCATCGCCCGAGCGACTCGGCAGGGGTATGGTCTCTTCCCTTTCGCGGTCGCCGACCCGGTCATAAGACCAGATTCGCCGTCCGTCCAAAGTATAGGCGTCGGCGCCGAGAGCGCCGGGAGGGAGTCGAAGGCTCGACATGCCCATGATGGCGGGTATGGGTGCATTCACCCGATTTTGCGGCCTGGACCGAATGGCGGTGGCCGGGCAAGCCGCCTCGTTCAGCGGCCCGTGGTACTCGATTTTATAAAAGGCCTTTTTGCCGCCGCTATACCCGTTTTCGCTCCATTGTAAGCCGTACATGGCGCCATTGCTGCCGAAGATGACGTCGATATCGGATCCGAAAGTATGGCCCGTTAACGGTAAATCGTCGATGCTGGCGAGGCCGCCGACCGAATCCACGGCGATCATTTTATGCACATGACGGACCCAGTCCCAAAAAATCATCTTGTCGTGAAAATAGGGAGGGAACTTCACCGTGGAAGCGAGAGTGGGGTTGTATTGGTAAAAAGGCCCGACCATGGCCGTCTCTTGGCCGGTGCCCATTTCCGGAAAATCCTTGGTATTCACCGAGGCATACCAAACGATGGGCGCCTTGGCCGGCGGCAATTTTTTGATGCCTTTGTTCAGGGGCGATTCGTTGACGAGATTGGCGCAATCAAAGACTTCGGAAAGGTAAACCTGTCCTCCTCCGCTATAATCGATCTTGTTGTACGGATAATTGTTTCCATTGCAATAGGGCCAACCGTAATAGCCGCCTCCGGGCTTGGTCAGGTTGATTTCGTCATGGCCCGCGCGCCCACGCATGCTATTGTCCGCGCTGGCATCCGGCCCGACTTCGGCCGAATAGACCCAATCGGTATGGGGTTTCACCGCTAAACGGTAAGGGTTCCGGAAACCCATGGCGTAAATCTCTTTCAGCACCAGAGTCATATCGGCGTCGGGCATGGTGGCGGCGATGGTTTCCCAAAAATTCCCCGCGGGGATTGTATAGGTCGATCCGATTCCGGGCGAAGGGTTCTGGCTATCGGGAAAGGGCAATGGCTTCACGCGTAAGATTTTTCCGCGGAAGTCCATGGTATTGGCCGCCGATCGGCCGCCGTCGCGGATAGGCGTGCGGATATCAAAAGCGCCATAGCCGCTATTCGATTGAGGGCTGGTATCGCATCCGGTCGTGATAAGCAAATTGCCGTCGGCGTCGAAGGCCATTCCCGCGCCGAGATGGGCATTGGTTTCCTTGGGGATTTTAAGCAAGGTTTTTTGCGAGTTGACGTCCAAAACGTCGCCCGTCATGGTGAAGCGCGCCACCACATCGTCACCGCCCGCTCTAGGAGAAAAACGGATATACATCCAACCGTTCTGAGCAAAGCCAGGATCCAGCGCCATGCTGACAAGGCCATTCTCATTGCTGTTGGCGACGGAAAGCTTACCGGCCGTGACCAGCCTCGGCGTCCCTCCATCCCGGAAGATTTTGATTTCGCCGGTATAGATTTCGGAAATGAAGATGCGTCCGTCCGGCGCCAATTCCAAATCGGTGGGCGCGGATAAACCCGTCATGGTCAAGTCCACGACTTCAAAATCGGAGGCCACGGGCGCGGGACAGGATCCCTGAGCGAAAAGCCCTGAGGCGAGGGCCAGGGCCGAACCGCTTGCCGCTCGAATTCCGGATGCTATCGACATGAATTTGGCCTCCATTCAGGGTAGGGGTCGCCAAGCCTTGATCATACTCTCACCCTCCCATTTCCACCGTTGACATGGCCGCTAAATCCGCTTTTGCCTGCGCGGCGGACCCTTTCATGGCCCGATTTGACGGAAAAATGGGCTGAAGCGGCCGATCCTTCCGCAGAACGGAACGGATTAACCTGCTCACTTTCCGCCAAAGCCCTATATTCCCTATTCCGAGTGAATGGGTAGGGGTTAGCATGATGAAATCGATATGGAAAAACGCCACGGCCAAAGGCTTTCTGGTGCTTGGACTGACTTTGGGGATGTTTTTCCCCGCGCAAGCGAAGTGGCTCACCCTGCATAACGACTTTTACATGGTGGATTTGGACGGGAATAAGATCAATACCCGCAGCGGAACCCTGCGGAAATTCGGCGACACCTTTTACTGGTATGGCAGCGCGAACCGTTTCGCCGATCAAACCTGCTATTCCTCCCAGGATTTATTGCATTGGACCTATCGCGGCGTCGCCCTGAATATCGCCGGCACCAATCGCATGGACGTCCTGTATAACGAGACCTCCAAGCAATACGTCATGTTCACGAAAACCGGCGCCAGCGATGGCGCCAAACTGGGCATTGCCACCTCAGACAAACCCGAGGGACCTTATACCTTGGTGGGTACCAATCCGGTCTTCGGTTACAATATCGGCGACATGTCGGTGTACCAGGACGATGATGGCCAGGCCTATTTAGCCTATGTCTGGGACAGCATTCCCGGGGCGAATTCCGGAGGCGTCTCGCAACATGCCCTGGCGCGCCTCTCTCCTGATTATTTGAGCGTGGCCAAACGCATGTGGCTATGGAATCGCGGATCCCGCGAAGGCAATCTGGTCATGAAACGCAATGGCCTCTACTATTACCTGACTTCTTTGACCCTTTGGACCGAATCCACGGCCACCCAGTATTACACCGCGCGCAATATCGAAGGACCTTGGACGAATAATTTGGTTCCCATGATGGTGCCGGGCAATACCGCCAACAATTCCTGGGACACCCAATGCGATTTCGTTTTCCCTTTCAAAGGCCCCAAGGACACGGTGCAAATGTATGTGGGAGATCGCTGGGAAAAACCCGATCCCGCGCGGCTGGGCGATTACGCCTTTTTGCCGATGTCTTTCACGGGCAAGGATTCCTTGGTGGTGAATTACTACCAGGACTGGGAAGTTGAACCCGACCTGGGGCTTTGGCGCGCCATCGATGACGCCCGGAACCTGGCCTTGAAAAAAACCGCGACGGCCTCCTCTTCCAGCGGGGGCACGGTGCCCGGCAATGTGACGGCGGGAACGACCTGGAAGAATTACCTGAACACGAAATGGACCAGCGGCGCCACCGACAATGAGTGGATACAGGTGGATCTCGGATCCTCCATGGAAGTCAACCGGGTGATTCTCAAGTGGGACTCGGCCTATGCCAAGGCCTTCAAGATTCAAACCTCCACCGACGCCGCCGCCTGGACCGATGTCTACAGCAATACCATGGGATCGGCGCGCACCGTGACCGACGAAACCTTCGCCACCACCCAAGCCCGGTATGTGCGGATGCAGGGGGTGACGCGGGGAACGACCCAGGGTTATACGCTTTTCCAATTCTGGGTGATGAAGGATTCCCTGCCGGCGGTGACATCCATCCGCACCTCGCCCTCACTTGCGAAAACTGCCCCGCTGCTGGCCTTGCGCGACCGCAACGTCCATTACACGGTGCCCAGCGATCAAAACGTGAAGTTGGAACTCCTGGATGCGCGGGGCAAGCTCGTTTCCACCTTGGATGCGGGCTATCAAAAGGCGGGCGTCCACCAAATGTCGCTTCCCAATATTGCCCTGAGCTCGGGCACCTATTTCTTGCGGCTGTCTTTGGGCGCCAAGCAGGTGGAGCGATTGCAGGTGCGGTTGGCGAATCCCTAACTAAGCGAGCGCCCACGAATTGAGGAAAGTTGGTTTATCCTTTTGACTTTTACTCAACCGGTGGAGGGGCTCGATTTTTTTAGTGCCACCGCGATTGAAAGTTTCCACAGCGATTTCGGCGATATCGAAAAGCGCGAGCGGGGCGAATGTGCTGCTTCGGGAAAAGGTATCGTCCTTGATACTTTCGGAAAGGACAAGATTCATCACAGGCAATGTCAGAATCAGCATTGCCTTTGGGACAATCATTTTCATGCGACCACCGACTGGGTTAAAAAGAACGGACTAGGAAAAAAGACCTAAGGTATTGGTGACTTCAGTCTACGACCATTGAGCAAATAGGGTTGAGATTGGGAGGGGATCGAGCGGCGTTTTTTATTGATCTTGGGGGCAACAATGCCTATCGGACAACCGGGATTACAGGTACTATAACTACCAATTGTCACTAATGTATCTATACCACGGTCTTTAGTTCGGAAGATATTTCTGAGAACTAAACGGTTAGATTCTGGGGCGATTTGCGGATCTTTTAAAAGACCGAATACTTGGAGATCGGCAAGATAGATTGGTGCCTCATTTGTCCAAATATAATCTTTCGGCCAAACAAATGGGATGGAATCACCTACGTCGGGGTATCCGGGCTGTTCCCCCCAATACATCGTTGGAAAGTCTTGCTCGGAAGTAACCTGAATTCCGGCTAAGTAAAAGTAATCCTGGTAATCCTCCGGCTCCACGACCTCCACCCATGCGGAATCGATATTTAAGGAGTCATCGCCGGTATTTACAATCGAAACTGTATCCTCACGAGGATGACTACTTAAGCCATCCCATTCGATAATGGTGTCCTTGCTGAATCCCCAGTCTCGTGCTTCAATTGCGGTGGTAAGCAACAAAGCCCAACCCATGCTAACCGGAACAATCCGCTTCAACATACCGTCCTCTTTCTGGGCTTGGACTCACGGAGAAACCAAAGCCTGAAGATTTTATGGGGCGCACCCTTAGGGTATATCCGCGGGGATACGTCGGCACGCGGTTTTTCGAAAATTATTTGGCGGTATGGAGTATTGCGGATTTTCCCATCGTTACGACCTGGCGGCCATCGGCCGCCGAAACCCGCGTCCTTATTCCTCCACCGGTTCCTTGGGGCAAAGCAATTCCAGGAACCAGGGCAAGAGGGTGAATAGAAGCACCAATCCCGAACCTATGCCCAAGGTCGCCAGGAAACCGATGGTCTGCATGCCTTTATGCGAGACGAAGCAGAGGCCGACGAAGCCGAAGGCATTGTTGAGGGTGCCGGTCAGCACGGCCGAGCCGGTAGTCGTATACAATTGGCTGATCTTGCCCGCGCCTAAATGCATGCGGCGGTGATAAAGGTGGATGACCGAATCCACCGATACCGACAGGATGGTGGGCACCACCACCAAATTGAACATGCCGAGCTTCAAACCGATGAGGCCCATGATTTTATAAGTCCAGAACGCCGACAGCAAGATGAATCCCACCACGATGAGCACGCCGCGCCAATTGCGCATGTCCAGGCTCGTGACGAGTATCAAAAGCGCAAGGGTCACCACGGCCAGGTAAATGCCGTCGTGTTTCACCATGGCGACCACGTCGGCATAGATGAACCCTGAGCTCGCGACCAGCACCTTGCCTTCGGCGCTGGGCAGCCATTGGAAGCGATCCTGGAATTTCCGGCTCTCGACGGCGTCGCTTTCGCGCAATTCCCCGTAGAGATAGCCGAGCTTGCCATGGCTGCCGTCGGCTTCGGTGAGGAAACGCCGCGCCCACCCCGGCAGGCTGTCGAAGCCGAAAGCCGTGGGTTCGAGGTATTTGCGCAAGAGAGCCAGTTGGGTGCGCGTGGCGCTGTCGGCCCGGTCCAGAGCCCGGGCGTCGAGAAGCTTGTCGACGCTTTGGATAATGGCCAAACGCTCCTCTTGCTGCTCCTCGCTGGGAACGAAACTTTGGATGGTGGCGAAGCTTTGCAGCATGCTGTCGGCCGGATTGCCGTAGCGCGCGACCAGGGAATCGTGCAGGCTGCGCATTTGCTCCTCGCTTTGCCCGAGGATGATGGACGGGGAAGTATTGCGGCCTCCGCCCACGGCGCGGCCATAGGAAATGCCGGCGCCCGTGCTTTTGCCGCGTAAATTCTTGAAATCGTTTTCAAAACCCGCGCGAGGCCCGAAAGCCAGCAAGACGGTGACGCCCAAGGTGGCGATGCCGAGGTATTTCCAGAACTTTTCCGGGAAATGCAAGGCGGGCAATAAGGTGCCGCCGTCGACTTGCCCCTGATCGGGCAAAAGGAAACGGACGCCCTTTTGCACCCAGGATCCCTTGGGGACATAGGGCGCCAGCCATTCGGAAAAGCGGACGAAAAGGAAAAAAGTGGGAGGCAAAATCAGCCAGGTGGAAAGTAAGGCGCAGGAGATGCCGATGGAAACCACGATGCCGAATTCCTGGAAGCCTTTGAAATGGCCGACCTGCAAACTGAGCATGGCGAGGATATTGGTGGCGGCTCCGGAGATGAGGCTGCGTCCGCTCGCCAACATGGCTATGGTCATGGCGTTTTTCGGATCGCGGCCTTCGCGGCTTTCCTCCGCCCAACGGGAATAGAGATGCACCGTGTACTCGATGCCCAACCCGAAAATCAGGGCGAGAATGAAGGCGGTGAGCAGGGTCAACCGTTCGTAGATGAGATAGGTCGCGCCCGCCGTCCAAGACATGGCCACCATCAAAGGCACATTGATGATGACGAGGTTGATGACCTTGCGGACGAAAAACCACAGCAAGATCACCATCAGGGTCAGCGAGATGACGCCCGCCAGCCAGGTATCACCGGTGACCTGGTTGATTTCCTTGAAATTACGGTAAGCGCCGGCGACCTTGGCGACAAGGCCGGGAGCATATTGCCCGGGCTGCAAACGCTCGATGAGGGCCTCGCCTTTTTCCATCATGCCTTTGGCGAAAAGCGCGTCGGTGGAAGGCTGGTTCAATTGGGCGAGCACCACGCCGACCCAGACTTTTTTCTCCTCATGCCAGCCCATGAGGCGGGCCGACAAGGAATCGGGGCGGATGGGATCCCCGTTTTTATCGAGGGGATTGTCGCCCTTGGCCGAACTCACCTCCTCGGCCGTCTTGGTGCGCGTCTCCTTCTGGATTTTATTCAGCAGGGCGTCGACGATGTCGCTCGGCAATCCCTGGCGGCGCAGGGCTTCGGCGTCGGGCCAGCCCTTCAGGTCGGTCGCCCCGGCCTCGGGCTCGTCGTCCAGCAAATCGGAAACCAGGGGATTGGCCTTGGCGAATTGGCCGCCTATCATGCCCGAAACCCTATCTTTCAAATCGGTCAATTGATCGACGGGCATGTAAAGCAAGGCCTTGCGCTCGAAAAAGCTGCGGTCCTGGTCGTATTGCACCCATTCCACTTCCGGCCATTTCAACAACGAGTCCGCCAACACCTTCTGGAAACGCCCCAGCCCTTCCACGTCGGCCGCCTCGAAGGCGATGGTATAGAAGTCGGTGGAGCCTTTGCGCTTTTCCACCTCTTGCATGGCCACCTTGCTGGGCGTGCCATCGGGCAGCAAAACCCGCAAATCGGTGTCTATCCGTAGCTTTTGCGCGAAACCCATGAAGAGCCAGGTCACCGCGCCCAAGACGAGCAATGGCAGCCAGGGTCGACGATAAGACAGGGACACATAGGCCGCCACGGTCCGGGCAATGGCCGAAGGCCGGCCTTTGGGTTGGGGATCAGTCATGGCTTTTCGGTTTCCGTTGGTGATAAGGCGTTCGGCAAAGGCTGCCAATATAAAAATGCGGCTTTCTACCTTGCTTGCGATGATTCACGTGCCCACTCCCACGGTGAGAAAAGGCGGACCGGCGTTTTTACGGGGTTATGTGGTGTTTGACGATGGGAAATGCGAAACCGTAACGGATTTACTCAGTATTGACCGCCGGAAAGAAAGCGGGGTCCGCTACGTGTGGCTCGATTTCAAAGGCTGTCCCGACGAAGCCACCGAAAACGCGTTGAAGGCGAAGCTGGGCTGGCATCCCTCGGTGATGCAGCATTTCCGCATCCGCAGTTCGAGGCCGCGCATCGACGACTACGAAGGTTACACTCATGTTACCTTGCACGCCCTGCGTTCCGGATTCATGCCCACCGATCGCCGGCTGACTTTGGAATTGGAGGTGGTCGTGGGAAGCGACTATCTCGTCACCATCCACGAGACCTCGACGCCTCCCGACGTCGACGAGGTGTATCAAAAACTCACCCTCTCCAGTCCGCCCATCAAATCGCCGGACCAATTGCTGCATCGCCTGGTCACCACCATGGTCGATCGCTATATCCCGGTGGTCGACGCCATCGAGAGCCGCCTCTCCCACCTCGAACAAGAGGCACTCTACCGCGCCAATCCGCCGCTGCTGGAGAAAATCGTCATCGCGCGCGACGAGGTGCTCAACCTGAAGCATGTCCTCACTCCCCAGGTCCAAATCCTGCAAGAGATATCGGACGGCGACTATGCCGGTTTCAAGCCCGAAAACCGGGCTTATTTCCGCAATTCGGAGCAGCGCCTGCGGCACCTGCTCGACGACATCGCCGTCTACCAGGAAGTCGCCCGCAATGCCCTGGATCTCTACCAAAGCTCCATGACCCACCGCACCAATGAAATCGTACGGGTCTTGACCGTCATCTCCATTCCCCTCATGGTGCTGTCTTTTTTGACCGGTCTCTACGGCATGAACGTACCCATCCCCTTGGCCGGCCGGCACCACGCCTTCGTGATCATTTGCTTTTTGAGCGCTCTCATCTTCATCGGCATGTTGATTTATTTCAAACGCCGCAAATGGTTCTAGAGGACCGTGTCCGGGCAGATTCAACCGCCGGCGGTTAAGGCTTACTCTCGACGCCGATCCAGAAGTGAATCTCTTTTTCCCGGCGGAAGCAGGTTTTCAAGGCATGCCAGAGGCGGTAGGCGGCATACCAACCCGGCGGAGCCGGCCACCGGCGGCGGCGCAAGGCCCGGTAAACCCGGTCTTTCTCCAAATCCGTGACGCTCAGGCTCAAGCCGGGCTGGCCGGCTTGGATGCGGTCCACCATGCGCTCTACCCTGCCCGCGGTGACATAGCCGATGCCCGCCAGCCCGGTGGGCGGGCGGCGGTTCAGCCGTAACCAAAGTCTCGCCAGGCTTCTCGGCAAAAGAGGCAACCAAGGCAAGCGGTAATGGCCTTCATAGGTTCCCGCGTAATCGGGGCAACGCAAATGAATGCCGCCACCCGGGCTCGTCACGCGCACCCATTCCTTCAAAACGGCCTCCGGATCGCTGACATGCTCCAGGGTTTGGTAGGACAAGATTGCGTCAAAGCTCCCCCCGCGGAAGGGAAGGTTTTCGCCCATGGCCCTTAGATTGCGCTTACGCCACTGCTCCGGCAACCGCAGGCCCCGCAATAAAGGCGCGGCCAAGGCGTGCTTTTGCGGCGCGGGTTCGACGCCGAAGCCTTCGAGGCCCTTGGCCAGACCGTGAAAGACCGCCGTTCCATAGCCCGACGCCAAATCGAGGAAGCGCGTGGCCCCAGGCGCCCGGCTGGATAGCCAATCGAAGCGCCAGGCCGGATCCCCCAAATCGATATGGGACTCGGCGATGCGGACGGCCAGGGCGTAATCGTCCACGCCGAAATCCTCCCGCCACTCCTTGTGCACTTGCGCGGCGATGGCTTGCTGGACCCAGGCCAAATCTTTTTTGCCCCCGGCGGCGGGTTCAAGCTCATCTTGGGCGGCGGGATGGGCGGGCAAGCCTAAACCTTTCTCCACCGCGACAGCAGGCCATAGAGCCCGACGCGATTCCACGATCCCTGGAATTTTTTTTCCTGCGTCCCGAAGCGGCTTTTAAAAGCCTCGACCCCGGATAATCCGCTGCTGCCGGTCAAATCGAAGTGGGCGTATCCTTTTCGGGCGGCATCCTGGATGAGGTGATAAAAAAGGGCCTGGGTGACGCCGAAAGGGAAAAACGCCTTGCTACCCGCCCCGTGCCAGGGAATGACGTGCCGGTTGTGATAGAAGGTGAGGTAACCGGCGCCGATGCCCGAAACGGCGGCCTCGGATCCGGACGGTATTTCAGCCAGCCACAATTGCATGCAGGAGCGGCCCTGCAATCGATCGCGCATGGCCGCGAAGAAGTCCCAGCCATAAGCCAAGGTGGCCTTCTCGCCCCAGCGTTGCAGGCTCTCCTGATAGAGTTCGAAATAACGCCGCCAATCGGCCTCGCCCTCCGCCCTTCTCACCACCACGCCGCTGCGTTGGGATACCCGGTGGCGACGCCTCTGCCCCTCTTCCCAATCGCGCATGGGCCTATCGGGATCGACCGAGGTCAAATCGACCACCTGGATGACATGTTCCAAAGGTTTTCCGACCTGCACGGCATTGGCGGTAAACGGCGATGAGGTCAGCAATAAATTGACGCGCCTGAGACCGGCCCGCATTTTTTCCCGGCTTTCCGGGCTTAAAACCGACGGCGTCACGGGTGCCGAGTAGGTACCGAAGGGCGAGAAATAATGCCAGGCGCCGAAACGCTTTCGGCGCAAGAGAGGGAGAACGGCCGGCCCTTCGGGCAAGTCAAAGAGCCAAGGAGCCACTTCCGCGGTATGAAAGCCGGGCATTTGGGACTTTAAGTAGGAGGAGGCCAGATGGAGCCAATCCGGGGTCTGGTAAAAGGTGCAGGATCCATCCTGCGCGCATAAGCCCTCCCACAGGTCTTGGGGACAGGCCTGGTATTCTTCTCCTGAAATCATGGTGGATTTTTAAGCCGGAGGGACGGAAAATTCAAGCACCTTTTCCGGTAAGAAAATGAGCGCGGTCCTCCATCTCTTGAATTCCTATTTGCCGGCAACGGAAACCTTTATCTGGCAGTATTTGCGGCAGGCCAAGCGTTTCCCTCCCTGCATCCTAGCGGATAAGTACGAATTTCTCGACCGTTTTCCCCTACCCGGCGGGGATAACGCGCGGTTGTATCTGCCGCCGCATCGCCCAGCCTGGCATAAAGGCTGGTCCTGGTTGATAGGCCAATACGCGCCCGTCAGCTACTCGGGACTCGAATCCGCCTTGGCGGGACGCGACGTGGCCCTCATTCATGCCCACCAGGGGTTTCGGGCCTGCATCACCGTAGATACGGTCAAAAAGCTAGGCCTGCCCCTGGTCGTCAGCTTTTACGGTTCCGACGTCAGCCGCCGCGACGTCATTCGCCGCGCCAAACGCGGCTATGCCAAGGTTTTCCGCGAAGCCGGCGCCTTGCTGGCTGAAGGCCCGGCCCTAAGCCGCCGCCTCATCGAATTAGGCGCGCCGGAATCCAAGGTCAAGGCCATGCCCCTGGCCATCGATCTCCACGATTATCCCTTTCACACCCGGCAATGGGATGGCAAAAGGCCCATACGCCTGCTCTTCGTGGGAAGACTGGTGGAGAAAAAAGGCCTGCTCTGGGGCCTTCGCGCCATGGCCCTGGCGATGAAGATGCAAGGCGCGCCGGAATTTCATCTCACCGTGGTGGGTGACGGCCCCTTAGGACCCTCGCTCCTGGAAATCACCGAGGAACTCGGCATGCGCGATAAGGTGAGATTCGCCGGCACCTTGCCGCTTTCCGCCTTGCGCCATACCATGACCCAGCAAGACGCCTTGCTCGCGCCTTCATGCCGGGCCAAGAACGGCGATTCGGAAGGCGGAGCGCCCACCGTGCTTTTGGAGGCCCAGGCTTGCGGCCTGCCCGTAGTCGCCACCACGCATGACGACATCCCCTTCACCACCCTTCCCGGCCAAAGCGCCTTGCTGGTCCCCGAAAAGGATTTCAAAGCCCTCGCCGAAGCCCTGCTGACCCTGGCGAACCGCGCTTCCAGTTGGGGCGAAATGGGAAAAGCGGGGCGGAATTTCGTGGCGCAAAACCACGACGCGCGCCTCTCCATCGAGAGCATGGAAAAGATTTACGCCGGCCTGGTCTAGAACCGGTCTCAAAACTCCTTCTACCGAGGCGGCATTTCACGGCCTCGCGGCTATGGCCGGATCAGGAATTCCGAGGCTTTTTCCAAGGTGCCGCCGTCCAGGGGCGTGAAGCGGGCATATCCCATCCCTTGCAACAGGTCGAAGCATTCTTTTTTCACGGCCTCGCCGTGGGTGGACAGCAAAAGCGCGGGACGCTTCGCCTCCAAAACGGCCTTACCGCCACGCAGCAATCCCGCCTCTCCGCCTTCGACATCCATTTTGATCAAGTCGGGCGATACGCCATAACGTTCGCAGAAATCCGGTAAGCTGACCACCATGGCGGGCTGTTCGCCTGTCGCCGACAAATGGCCCATGCTGTGATGCTCGCCCTCGGCGAAGCCGCTAAGCCCGGTGGTTTCGCCCATGCCCCACGGGACGACAGTCACTTTCCGGCAATGATTGGCGGTCAAGGTGCGATAAAGCCAACCCAAATTGCGCGGTAAGGGTTCGAAGGCGAAGGTTTTCAGTCCATGCTTGGCGAAGAGCAGGCTGTAAACGCCGGTATGCGCCCCGATATCGAATGCGATTCCCCCGCCGCTGCTTTGCAATTCGAAAGCCATGGCGGCGGCGGCGCGCATTTGGCCCGGCTCGCTGCGGCCCAGGCAAACCGATAAACCCCGCGAGGGGCCGGGAGCCGCGTCCACCAACCAACGCCGTCCCCGCAGGGGACCGGCCACTATGGGCAAGGGCAAGCCCGAAGGCAGACGGCGGATCAACCAGCCCAGCACCATTTACCTGGCGACGATGAGGCGGCCGCGCTTGGCCTGCTTGCCCGCCTGGATGGTCCACAGGTAAACGCCCGATTTGACGGCCCTTCCCGCATCGTTGTTTCCATCCCATTGGGCCTGGCCGCCGGTCAAGTCGCGCGGATGAAAAGTCTTGACGGTCTGGCCGTCCTGGCTATGGATGCGGACTTCGGCGTCGGGGGGCAATTGATCGAAGATGACCATGCGATGTTGCTTGCGGAAGGGGTTGGGGTAAACCTTGTAGTCGGAAAGGCTGGTCTTGGGACGGGCGACTCCGCCTTCCAACCGGCTCACGCCCCGGTCGGTGGCCACCCAGACCAGGCCGGTGACGGGATCCACCGAAACATCGTAAACGGTATTCGATAAGAGGCCGCCTTCGTCGGTATAACGCGTGATTTGCGAAGCGCGGACCGAAACTTCCGGAACGATATGGAATAATCCGTTCTGGCAACCCGCCCACAAACCGCCCACGGGATCCCGGACGAGGACATGGCAATCCAGTCCGCTGAAGGATTCGATGACCTTGGGTTCCCGCTTAGACGCTTCATTGGATTCAAGGCTGTCGACATAAGCCAGCTTTCCCCCTATCAGGGCCCAGACCCGGTCGAAACCGTCTTTCTGGACGCCCCAGGTTTCGCTGATGCCGCTTTCATATTGAATGCTGCGCCATGGTTTCAGCTTGGCTGGACGGACTTCGTACTCGAAAAGGTATAGGGCTTCATCGGTTCCCATGGCGAGGATTTTGTCGTCGAGGACGGTGGCCACATGGGTGCGGGCGCCGGGGAGTTCGACGTCGGGACAAGCATAGGTCGAGTCGCGGGTATCGAAGTAGGCGATTTGGGAAGTCAAATCGTCTTCGCCCGTCTGGATGCCTAACCACAAACCGTCCTTATCGACTTGGCTGATGGCGGCGGTGACCACGAAAGGAGGATTGATGTCGCCGTTTTCCAGGGTGTCGGCGTCGAATACGGATTTAGGGCATTCATCCGCGCCGATAAAGGATTTTTCCCGGCCGTCCCTAATCCACTGCAGGCCCTGACCCCAGGATCCGAAGAAAAAGTCGCCATCGGGATCAGCCACCAGGTTTCGCAGGCGGCGCGTCAGGACTTCTTCCGTAAAATAGACGCCGTTATCGGTTTGCGCAAAACCGTTGCCATCGAAGGCGTGCAGGCCCTGCCAATTAATGGTTCTTCCCATCACCTTGCCATTGTAAGCGGCGATATTGGCGATGGCGAAAGCGGGATGCCGGGTTGGGTTGGGGTAGGCGATCAAATAGGCCGAGTCGGAAGTTTCAGCCGGGATGATTTGCAGCAAGCCCGGAATTCCTCCCGCATAATACTTGTCCTTCCAGGGAAGGATGGCTTTGATGCCCGTAATGGAAGAGTAGCGTATCCCCCGAATTTTCAAAGTGGTATCCGCCAGCGCCTCGATTCTGAATTTGCCCGGCAAGACCGTTCCCACGCCATAGGTGGCGATGGCGCCATTCTCCCACACCAATTGATTGTAGCGGCGGACAAATGGGCCGGCATCCTCCTCGTCGTCTTCCAAGGCCGCGTTGCGCGCCAGCCTTTTGCCCAGGGCGGGCGAAGAATCGCCCGGGGCCAGCGAATCGAGGCTTAGGGTATCCGCGGGCAGATCCGGATTGCCGTCATCTTCCCCAAGGAGGGTATCGGCGTCGTCCGGCACAACGGGGTCGGGGGGAAGGACGAGGTCTTCCCCGGGGAAAACCACGCGTCCCCAAATGCGCGGATCGAAAATACTGCCGTAGCGTTTGATGGACAGCAAGTCCTGCCAGTCGATGGCCGCCTTATAAACGGCCTTGGGCGTGCTGATATAAAGCGTATCGCCCCGGCGCAAGACGGCCAGCACGCTATCGCCCACGTCATTTCCGAAACGGGTCAGGGAAGCGATGGCGGCGTGGCTTTGGACGTCGAAAAAGGTCAGCCCCTTGCTGGATCCCAGCGCCAGATAGCGGCCCCCCGACGCCGCGGCGCGCGGATTCATGGTCCACCTCTCGGCGGCATAACCCCGGCCATAACGGGTGAATTTCCGGCCGTCGAATTCGCTGACCAAGCCGCTCTTGGAAATCACCCAAAGCTTGCCGTCTTCGGATTTGACGAGGCTCGTGATGCTTACGTCGAGAAGCCCGTCGAGGTTATTGAAAACCTTTTCCTCGCCCGTTTGCGGATCGAGGCTCCGCAATCCTCCCGTGGTACCGGAAAGTATCCGACCCTGGAATTCAGCCAGGCATTCGATATCCTGGTATGAGGTGAAGCTTTTCCATTGGCCGACGAAAGCCCGGGCGTTTTCCGCCGTCAATAGGAGGAATAAGGCTAAAAAAAGGAAAAACCCACCGCTTATCGCTAGCCTGGGCTTGCGGATGGGGGCAGAAATGGGCATGGCCATGGACTGGGAAAGTGGCATAAGGATCAGTTTGGAAACCTAGGTCAAAGCAAAGTACCAAAACGCCCCTGCGTGAACCTCCAAGACCCGTTTAAGCCCTGGCTCCGTCGATTGCGCCGGGAAAGGTCAAGTCATGCCCGCAAACCCAAAGGGGGCCGACCCAGCCGTTTTCAAGCCTCAAAGCGCTGATGAACCCGGCCCGAAGATCGCCCAGGGTTTCCGGAGGCAAGAGCTTCACGGCATCGCGGGGAGCGCAGGCAAAGGCGGCGGGCTCATGTTTTGCGGCCAATCGGCGCAGGGTTTCACGGTTGAATTCGCCATGATTGGCGACGGTAAGGGTGGCGGCTAAAAGGCATCCCTTATCCCGGAGAAAAGCGAAAAAGCCTTCCGGGTCGCCATGGCCGCACAGGGCGATGATCGGGCGACGCCGATCGCTATCGGCGATTCCGGAGGGCCATCGGAGCACGCGGTTGAAATCGCAGCCGGGCGCTTCTCCCGGTCCCCGCCAAATCTTATCCCCCGCCCGCACCCAAGCCAGGGTCGCGCGATAGGGACCGGCAGGGAAAAGTTGCTTCCATCCCGGCCGTTCACCGGGCCGCATGAGGATGAGACGCTCCGCACCCGCGAGGCGCGGATCCAGCAGCCCGTCGTCGCTGAGCACCGTATCGGGCGGGTTGGGCAAAAGGGAGAGGCTGCGCCAGGCCGCCGCCCGATGACGCGTGGCATAGACCCGGGCCTCCGGAACCAGGCGCTTCAATAAAACCGCCTCGTCCGACCCTTCTTGCCAGGGACTATCCGCCTGGATTTCGCGGAATGGGAAAGGCACCTCTCGCCGGTTACGGCGGAATCCAAGCCCATCGGGTCGGTAATAAGTGAGGATGGCCACCCGCCGCCCCTGGTCGACCTGGGCTTGCGCCAACCTGGCCGTCATCGAGGTTTTCCCCGATCCCGTCAAGCGCAGCCCGCCGACGATGAGCAGGGGTAGGCGCGGCGCGGTGCCGGCATTAACCCGGGCGAAGCGAAGCTTCAAATAGGCTTGGTGAAGGGCCAGGGCCAGGCGATGCACCAAGGCCAGGGGAAGCCGCCAGGCAAGCTCAAACAATGCGGTAACCCATGTTTGCCTGTTTTCCATTCGCCAAGATTCAAGTTCCCGATTTAGCCCGGTTCACGGCATAGGTGAGAGTGGCGAAGACGTCGTCAAACACCTCGGCCTTCACCAGCTTCATCGGAGGCGTGCGCAAGTCGCGGGGGAGCAGCGGCTTTCCCGAAGCGAGTAGCACGGGCGCGAAGGTGACGATGATTTCATCGAGTAAGTTCCTATCCAGAAATCGCCCCACCAACTCGCCGCCGCCCACCACCCATATGTTTTTTCCGGATGGCGGCTGGGCAAGAATCTCTTTCTGCATCTCGTCATGGACCGCGCTCACATCGGCTGCGGTGAAACGAATGTCCGCGCCGCTGACCTTCGGCAATTCGCGGTGGGTAAAAACCCAACACGGCTTTTCATAAGGCCATTTCTCCGGATGGTCCACGAGATTTTCATGGTTCACCACCCACTCGTAGGTATTCGCTCCCATGGCCAGGGCTCCCACCTCGGCGATGAAATGCGGGTAATGATCCTTCATGCTCTCGATCTCTCCGAATTGCATCAGCCAGTCGAGGGAATGCTTTTCGTCGGCGAGAAAACCGTTCAAGGTGGAGGCGGTATAGTATTGGGTTTTCATGTCCCAAAAATAAAGTAGTGCCGGGCCAATAGAGCCGGTCTCAAAACTCATTTGTCGCACCAAGCCCGAGCGAGAACGAGCCCGGCGCGAAGCCCGAAGCAGCGATATTGACGGAAATATCGCAATGGAGGGCGACAAAGCCGGGTGAAGTTCGCAGCCGGGCGACTGCAAAAGGAGTTTTGAGACCGGCTCTAAATAGATTATGCCCGGCGCCGTTCAGGGCGCGGGAGGATGGCATGGAATACCTGGAAGCGAAAATGCCCGGACGCAAGCGCATAGCGCTGGTGGCGCATGATCATAAGAAGCATGAATTGATCGGCTGGGCCAGGAGGCATCGCGAGCAACTGGGCGCGCACGATCTCTACGCGACCGGCACGACGGGATCTTTGCTCGAAAAGGAAACCCAGTTGAAGGTGGAGAAGCTCCGCAGCGGACCGCTGGGAGGCGACCTCGAAATCGGAGCGAAAATTTCGGAAGGGGAGTTGGACGTGCTGGTATTCTTCTGGGACCCCCTGGCCGCCCAGCCCCATGATCCGGACGTGCGGGCGCTCCTGCGCATCGCGGTGGTCTGGAACATTCCCGTCGTCAGCAACATGGCTTCGGCGGACTTCCTTTTTTCCTCGCCGTACATGAAAGGCGAATACAACCGCCTCGTACCCGATTACGAGGAGCGCAAGCGCAAGGATTGGCCCCTCATGGGGTGAGAGGCGCGATCTCGGTGAACGCCATTGCCTCGCCGGAGGGGAAGCAGAGGCCGGCCATGCGCCACGGGAAGGCGGGCCGAGGGCGGGGGAGACGGAGCCCCCCCCCCGCTTCACCTCCAGGTACGGACCAGCACCAAATCGTCGAATTGCAGGGACTGGGACAACCAGCGCAAGGAGTAAATCTCCTTGAATGCCGGGCCAAACCGGTAGGGGCGCAATACCGGTTCACCTGGTACTACGAAGGTTTCGGTGACGGTGGATGAATCCTTCTTCACTCCGACAAAGGTGACTTCGGTGGCGGCACCCGGAGCGAAGGGGGCGAGACACACCGACAGAGCGTCGAAGCGACGTTTTTCATCGTAGTCCAGAAAGTCGGGGACCCTTTCCAGACGCCGCGCCACGTAGTTGACGCCGGTCTTGCCCCCATTGATAAGGGCCGCACTGCCGGTATAGGGGAAGCCCCGCGCTCCGATGGTGCGGAATGGTTTCGCGGTGAGGAAGCCCCCACTGGTGAGAGTAAAACCCTTTTCGTCCAGGGTGTAACCTAGGCTGTGCAGGCGGTTACCCGGATGACCATACGCCTCGAAGTCAAGCACCGCGGTGTCAGCTCTCCGGTCATTTTCGGTCACTGAAGCCCGGACGGATCGGAGGCTGTCACGGGACTTGCGAATCTCGACATAACCGGTATCGAGGTAGGCGGACGTGTCGCCGGCGTGGTACATGGCATTGGCGATGCGATCCCGCAGGGATTCTTCCCGGTCCAATCCCACCCGCGCCATCCAAATGGGCAGCATACGCTCGTAGCTCACAAAATAGAGCACGAGGGCGTCCCGCTTCGCCGATTGCCAAGACAAGAACATTTGTTCAAGGCCAAGCTTTTGGTTGTTGATGAATTTGCCGGTTTTCTTGTCCACCAGGAAAAAATAGGGATTGATGCCTTTCCCTTTGGGTCCCAAATTATAGGCCGTATTGAAATTGCCTTTACGGTGCAGTCGTGATTTAGGCTGGGGATTGTCGCCGAAAGGCATGTTCACCGGCTTACCGCTATTCAACCGTGCGATATCAAAATTTCCCAGCACGGCAAGGTAGGGCGATTCATCGCCGGATATTTTCAATTGCACATACCGTTCCCCATCACCCGTATCCACCACGGCCATTTCCACTTTATCCCATCTGCGCATCCAACCATAGTCGAAATTCACGGAGTCGTTAGGATCGTAAAACCCCTCCTTGGCGAACTTGGCCAACCATACCGGCGTATTAAGGACATCGTCATAGGTATGGAACCGATTTCGGTTTAAAACCAAGCCATGCCAGTATTTCTGATTTTCCTCTTCGTCCAATTCATGCAATTCCCGTTTGCTCTTATGGCCTACTTCCAGCATTTCGGTATGCAAGGGACGCTGGATACGCCCGAAGGATTCGAATGGAATCCGCACCTCTTCCGCCCTTTTCGTCATTTCGTCATAGGAGAGGAAAGGATCCACCGCTATCTCGGGATTGGCCAACCTGAGCAGCAAGGCATAGAGGTCTTTGTCGAACTGGAACCAGGTATGGGCCAGGATTCGATAGCGCTGGAATTGCCGGGGACTCGCATGGGTCGGCTCATAGTCGCGGTAATATTGGGTGGAGAGAGCCATTTCCCACCGTCCCGCTTCGAGGCAGTTATTGAAAAGGCCCACTTGATAAGCCCGCTCCGTCAATTGGGGATCTTTGGCGGTGAGGGTGAACTCGTTTTCCTTCTTGTAGTAGATGATGCCATAGCGCTCGAATTCCTTGAGCAGGATATCCGGATACTGCAATGCTCCTGACATCGCCACCTGGGGGACGAGATCGAGCAGATTAACTTGGTCCAAGATGAGGACGCTCCCCTTGCCATCGAAAAAACGGAATTCACCGATAACCTTGCCTACCGGCTGCTCCTCGGCCAGCCTTACCTCAATGCGGGTAAACCGAAGGCCTGCGAGGGTATCGCCATGGGCCACGTCTTTTTCGGCGGGATCATAGCGGTAGGCTTTACCGGGAGTTTGCGCGGGTAGAGTGATGACGCCTCCCGGCCGGGATGCGAAATAGGATTTGACGTCAGCGAATAATACCGGCCCCCGAGGATTGGTCGAACCGGCCGATTCGGGATGCGGTGCGCAACCCTGATGCAGAAATAGCGGCAAGAGCCCTAGGATAAGGGCGGAAGAGATTCGGAATTCGGACGGAAATCGCACGGAAAGGCGCGCTAAGGAATTTGATTCAGGCTGTCCAGCAAATGCTGGTAGTTATCGAGCCTGGCGCGGGCATTGGCCAATGAATCCCATTGTGCCTGACTTGTCACCTGCCCTTCCCGTTGATCGTATTGCACATGGAGGAGTTGCACCCCTACCGCCAGGGCGGATAGGATATCCGGATGGCGAGTCTGACCGGCCGCCCGGTATTTGAAGAGGGCGAAGACGTTTTTCTCAAGCATGGCCTTCAGGCTGTCTCCTGCCGCAGTATTCTCTTGAGCGCCGTAAATGGCATTGACAAAAGATCCCGAAATGGGATCGAGAGCGAATAGGGGAGCCGCGATCGCCAGGCAAAGTAGGATGAGACGCATATTCGTTTTTTTCATGGTTGATAGAGAAATTGGATTTCTTCCTGCGTTAAGGCCCGATCGTAAAATAAGACGTCATCGATGGTACCCTTTAGGGCGCGCAAGCCGCCACCGCCGGAAAGGCCATTGCCGATGAAAAGGTTGGCATTGATAGAGAGGCCGGTTGCGGGTTGGGAAGCGACCAATACGCCATCGACGTACATCCGCGCCGTCGCCCCATCGAAAGTTCCCGTCATGAAATACCAGGTATCGGTTTGGTACACGTCGGGGGAGGCCGCCCGGGCGCTTCCACCGACGAGTTGCAATCGGTTGGGCTCGATGCCGGCGTCGCCGAACCTCAGCATACCGAAGCCGCTGGGACCGTGGTCCACCCCGACGATGAATGAAATATTCGGCCAGGCATCGTTAAAGGCTTCAACCTTAACCCAGGCCGCATAACTCAGAATTCCGTTGATCGGGGCACCGAAATTCGGGACATGCATATAGTCCAGTTGGGCTCCGCCAAACCTCAATGCACCATCGGGGTTGCCGAAGCGGTCGGGAACGAAGGTGACGTCTCCGCTGGTGACACCCACAAGGTTGTTGCCGCTTTCATCGTTGATGTCGCCGTTGAATGGCCAATACCCCCTCAATCCATCTTGAGGAATAGGATAGGTGGTGATGATACCCAGGTCAGTTACCCCGCCGGGCACTGGAGGTACCGCGGTGGAAACCCCGGTTCTTGTCAAGTCCTCGCTGATGGCGCGCGCCTTGAAGTTTCCTTGGACCGTCGGCAAACCGGGGAAGGAAAAGGCACCTTGGGCATTCGTCGTCGTCGTTCTGTCTTCCGAAAGACTTACGCGGGCTAGAGGCTCGGGTGTGCCGTCTAAACGTCGGACTACGCCGCTGACCGTGGTCAAGGGATCGATTTGTACGATGAGAGCTATGACCGGTGTCTCGGCGGCGTTACCTGCCAAGTCAATGGCTCGGGCGTAGATATTCAGGGTCGCCGGGGCCTCTGGAACGAGCAGGGAATAACTGTAAGGTGCGGTGAAATCGGTATGGATAAGGGTATTGTTCACCCAAAATTCCACCTTGGAGACAAAGATATCGTCAACGGCGGTAGCGGTTAAGTTAAGGAATGCCCCCTCAATAACCGATCCGGGACCGGGCGGGTTGGTCAAGGTCACCATGGGTGCAATGCCGGCCTCATCGTTCTGCATGAGGTAACGGCCGATATACAGGCCTCCATCGCTGGTGGCATCATTCTCGACGATGCTCGCCCTACCGGTCATGTAGATTAGCCCACCCCTAACTGCTATGCCGGTGCCATTGTCATCCCGGAAACTGGGTGAACCCGAAAAATCAAGGGTGGTGCGAGGGGTGATGGAAGCGGGATTCGCCACATCATAGATAGGGACGCCATTGATGAAATAAAAGTCGGAGGCGATGGCGAAATTCCTATCCAAGGCGATATCCGATAAGCCGAACTCGTCGCTGGTAGCGCTGCTGACGATGGGGGCGGCGGGATTGGCAAAGTCGATGATCTTTAAGCCGCCAAGCTCAAAATCCATGAGGGAGGCATCGGCGATATAGGCGAGATTTCCATTCACGGTGACATCTGCGGCAAAGGAATGAGTCCCGCGGGTATGCACGAAACCCAGGGCCTGGGGAGAGGCTGGATTGGACACGTCGATGATGTGGACGCCCGCCGACCTGGCCGCCACTACCGCGAGATTACCCGAGATATCCACACCGGTGACCAAGCCACCGGAGATCACCGATGTGCCCCGCAAAACGGGTGTGGCCGGAGAGGAGACATCCACGATGCGAAGCCCTTCTGTACCGGCAGCGACATAGACGTATTGCCCGGAAACAGCCAAATCCCAAGCCTCACCCAGGGAACCAAGTGAACCTACGGATACCAAGTTGGTCGGGCTGGAAATATCCAGGATGCGCAGGCCATCCAAACCGTCGGCTACGAAGGCGAGGTTTCCGGAAATACGGATGTCATTGGCATTGCCCGGTGTGTCATAACTGGCCGCCAGCACCGGATGATTGGGATCGGAAATATCCACAACCTGCACGCCCTCTGAGCCGGCAGCCACCAAGGCGAATCCACCCGAGAGCGCCAAAGCGTTGGCCGAACCGGGCAGGTAGAGAAAGGATAAAGGTGTCGGGGAGAATTGAAGGACCACAACCGTGCTGGTGGCATTGAAACCAGCATTAGTTACGGTAATGACCGCATTGCCGGTATTGCCCGCAATCACCTGTCCCGGCATACTCCCAAAGCCGGCGACGCTGAGATCGCTGGAGGAATAAACCGTTCCTCGGGATGGCGAGGAGAGGTCGATGGTGGTTCCATCCTTGAGATTCCCGGTCACGGTGATCTGTCGGCTCACCTCCTCGGTCATGACTGAATTCACCACCAGGCTAAAACCGTTCGGGTCTACCCGAATGGAGGTCAGGGCCTGAGCCAGGTTATAGCTGGCCGCATTGGTCGGGTCGCTGCCGGTGGAAATTTCCAGGCCATCCCGGATTCCGTCCCCGTCCGTATCCGGGTTCATCGGCAAGGTGATGAAGCCATCGCTCCCGAGAACGACTTCTTCGCCGTCAGCCAGGCCGTCCCCGTCGGAGTCGGGATTCCTCAAATCGGTACCCGTCTGGTATTCCTGAAGATTGGTGAGGCCGTCGAAGTCGAGGTCGGCCAAGGCGTCAGCGGGGTTATTGGGATCCAATCCCTGGGCGATTTCGAAATCATCGGGCATGCCATCGCCGTCGGCATCTTCGCTCAGCCTCACGGAAATGAAAACGGTCTTGAGGATGGCTTCCTGGGAGGCGGTGATGAGAACGCGGCCACTGGCCACCGCCGTCACCAATCCATCGGGGCTGACGGTGGCCACGGCGGAATTGGTGCTGAGATAACCGGTGCCTGAAAGAGCGGAGGTGACATTGCGGGTAGTGCCATCGGGTAAGGTGGCCGTGACGGTGAGCTGGGTGGTTGCCCCCGCTGATGTCAGCAAGGCATTAGGCGATGTCACGGTGAGGTCGGTCGGAACGGCGGGAGAGGCTTGGAATTGGATGGGACCGATTCCCGTGCCCTCGTCAGGCGCGATATCGTAAAGTGCCGATTCTCCATACCGGATGCCGCCTTCATCCACGCAATTCACCCGGACTCGCGCTTTACCCAAACCGGCAGGCACATTGAAGAGCCGGTAGCTGCCATCTTCCTGGACCTTGGCGGTGCGGTTGAGGAGGGAGACAACGCAGGTGGTGTCTAGGGTTTGGGCACGCGATGTGCCTGAAGCGACCATGAGGAAGGCTAGGGAGAGTACCCAGATTGAGGTTCTGGTAACCAGTGGGCCGTTTGGTGAGAAGTTGAATTGGGCAGGCCACATTTGTTTTAACGGAAGCAGCACTTGATTTTTCATTTTTCCATCGCTTCGTAAGTGACCCATACCATTACTCGGGTTGTTTTTCCAGGCCTGCCGGCCAATCTTGAAGCATGTTGATCAATTTATCGCATTTTGAGTCAGGATTAAAAATTAAAGGCGCTTGCAAAAGCAACACCTTTTCCTTGCCATTTATCAACACCCATGTCTTAAGTGTTGCCGAAAAACTAGTAATGCGTTTATTGGTCAGCATAGAATCACTAGCATCAATTTTAGTCTTCAAGCAGGCGGCATATAACTTTTCTGGGGCCACGGTGAAGTATGGGATTGAGTTTTTTGGAACATCAAATTCATAGTTATTCGAAACCCTCAGGTCGCTAAAAAACCAATCTAGATCCAAATCGATGTCCCGCAACCCACGAATTTTCAAATTATACTTTGATGCATTTTCTATCACGAAAATAGCTTCCACACTATCTTCCGAGCATTTACGAGCGATCGCCCACTGTCGGATATCTTTTTTTATTAACTGTGACTCCGCAAATGATTTATTAAAGGCGTCGACGAATTGATTGGCTGAGGCGCCACTTGGCTCGCTCGACCAGATAGCCATTGTGGAAAGCAAAACCGTAAGCAGTATTTTCATAATTTTACCTCGATCAGAAAATACATGTTGTTGGATCAATGGATTTGGTTTTTAAATCTATTGAAGTTTTAGCTGAATTGTAATTCGACTCTAAAGCGGAATATAAACTTCTCTGAATTTCACTAACAATCAACCGAATCTCGACCGGAGTCTTGGAAGACCTTATGATAATTTTATACTTAAACAAAAACGGCAGGTTTTCATTGACCGACTCATTATATAAAGTCTGGTGCATAGTTTCATGGGGTTCAAGGCACTGCATGAACGAATCAAATCGAGTTTTCGCTTCGGGATCCGCAGCGGGTGAGTTTCTATTTACCCATTCTGGAAGCTCGATTAAGGTACTTGTAGTAATTATTGGCTTAATCATCTTATAGGTATAGGTCTTAAGCCCACAGCCGGCATCATCAACTTGGGGTGCTAAAAAAGCAGGGAGTGGTCTATTAAAAAGACCTTCCATTGACCCTGCCTCCCCCTCATGGTTATTTGCGTAGGCTGTCAATTGGGTGGCAACCTCTGATGCCGTTAACCCGTTCACATTGTATGTCTTTGATGCGGAAGTGGGTACGATCTGCGCTAGTATAGTCTCATCGGGAAAAACCCCCTGGATTTCTTCCGGCTTTTCTTCCACTTCAATTTGAATTTCCTCGGTTGTTTGCGCCCCTGATTTACAAGTCCAAGTGCCCGTAATTGCTTTTGAACCGGAGGTAGGGTATGAGGTTGAAAATAGGAGTGGTGTTCCGTTATCCGTGACTATTTCCTCGGACTTGGAATCTATGGAAGCTCCAGGTGCGCTCCACTCCATCGTTCCGAGTACAGGTTTGCAACTTGTTTCGATTGTAAGGACATCATCCTGGCATACTTTGCTTGACGGTTTTGCGGCTAATCTTACCGACGGCGGCTCCGCGCCCCCGCTCGGATTGCTGGGCCCGGCGCAATGCCAGCCTCCCTTGACGATGCCGAAACCCTTGTCGGAAGTGATGGTCATGCCGTCCTCGCTCACCGTGCCCGTGCCTATGCTGACGTAGGTACCCAAATCGTGGTCGAAGGAGTAGAAATGCGTTTGCTCGCCCGGCCTTAATCCATCGACATTGGGATAGGTGATGGGCGCCGGCGGGTCGAATTTCACCGAGGGTGGCCCGATGGAAATGATGAAACGGGGCTGCATGCCTTCCCCTGGGGGCATGGGAATTTTATCGGTATGCACCTGGGTCACGCTCACGGTATGGTCTTCCATATCGGCGGGAAAGATCGCCGAACCCGGCGGCACCCGTAAGGCAAAGCCCGGGATTTCCGAGAGGGTGATGACTCTTTCCTGGCTGGCGCTGGCGACCTTGGCCTCGGCATTATTACGGGGAACGAGGTAAAGCGGCATGCCGATGTCATTGTTCTTGCCGCTGATGGAATTCATCTCGAACATCAAGGTCACCCAATCGCCCGGACGGGTCGCCGTCGAACCGTCGACGAATAGATGCAAAGCTCCCACGGGCGCATTGGCGATGGTGAAACGCCCTTGCGCGTCGGTGGCGGCTTGTTGTCCGCTGCCTTCGATGCGAATGGTCACCCCGGGAATGGGCTGATTGCTATTGTCGAGGACGACCCCGCTGACCTTGGTATCGGCCGGGGGGCCGGGAACGTAACCCGAAAGCACGAAGACGCCCGGGTTGGTGGCCTCGTGGCCGTCAATAGTGGCCTCGACCAAGTTATTATCGCGGCCTTCCTCGAAGCCCAGGGTAAAAGACGCGGCGGCCCTGCCGTCGGCGCCGGTAACCGACGCGAAGGAGGTTTCGCCCTGGAAATGTCCCCCACCTTTCTTCACCGTAAATCGCACCGTGGCACCCGTGATGGGATTGCTTTTCTCATCGGTCACGATGGCGATGAGGGGATGCGGAGCGGGAGCCCCCGCCAAGCCCCTTTGCATATCGCCTGACGCGGTATGGATACGCAGGTTCGGGGAAGGGGTGGCATTGGCCAGAAAAATGACTTCTCCCGGAAGCCCGGGCGAGGTGACCGACACCTGGTTGGCGCCGGGCCCCGAGCGCTTACCGATAGTGAATGAAACCTCGGCCTCGCCATTGGCATCCGTGGTACGGTTGAGGATCCGCAACCCACCATCTAAGACTCCATCGCCCAGGCTGACGCGAAAAACCACGGTTCGATTCGAGAGAGGGGTACCCGTTTCATTCTTGACCGAAATCCGCAAGGGTTGGGAAAGCGGACTCAAGACCGTAGCCGTCTGACCTTGTCCGGATTCGATAAGAAGGGCCGCCTCGTTGACGCTGATGCGGTTCAGTTTGAGAACCGCGCTCTCGCTATTCCCAGCCTCATCGGTGGCGATAGCGGTGATGGTATTCTCTCCGGGGGTGAGGTTTACCGTGGCGGAAAAATTGAAATTATCCACCGACGCCGGATTGCCATTCACGGTTACCGATGGCATGGATTGGCCCCGAACATCGGCGATGCGATCGGATACAGCGCCGGTGACCACCACCGAAGCGGTTGTCAGCGACATCCCCTCTCGCGGCGAGGCGAAATATATCCTTGGCTTTTCACGATCCAAGGTCACCGTCAGGGTGGCGGACACCATTTTTCCATTACCATCGAAACCCGTGGCGAGGATGGTATTCCTCCCATCATTGAGCGGTACCAGGGCGGAAAAGGAATTGCCGGTAACGGTGGCCGCTACTCCTCCCACCAACAAATCGGTTACTTGGCCCACCAGGGTTCCGATGACCAGAATATCGGCGGTTCGGACCGTGGTGAAATTTTGCGGAGAAACGATGGAGAGCGAAGGGGTCGGCAAGGCCAAGGTGAAGGCATGCGAAACCTCGGATCGGTTGCCGAGATCATCCTCCACGGCGATGGTAAGGGTATGATCGCCGCTGGCGAGGTAAAGGACCCCGAAGGCCGTATCCGCCAGGACTTGCAGGTCAGCCGATAATTCCCGGCCATCGACCTTGGCGGAGAAAGAGGCGAGGCGGATGCCCGAAAACTCGTCGCGGTAACTGACTTCAATACTCGTCAATAGCGTTGCCAAGGTATCGCCCGAAGCCGGGCGGTGAATGGTGATATCCGGACCCTGACTATCCAGGCGAACGGCGACGGAAGCGGTGCCGACATTTCCCGCGGCATCGGTTGCGCTGCGGGTAATGGTATTGATACCTTCGACCAAAGTGGCGGACAACTGTTGCGTTTGAGCCACTCCGTCCACCGACCAGGCCACGGGTAGGCTCGCCAATGGGGTAGTGGTGCCATCGACAGGCGAGTCAATCACAATGGAGGGCGGGGTAATATCACGATTCACCAGAACCGAAACGCATACGGTATCCGAACAGCGGGTTATGGTTTGAATGCCCTCTTGCAATAAGATTTCTTGAGTTTGCGCCGCTTGCACCACACCATTCACCGACCAAGTGACGGAAATGGTGTCTTGATTGGTTAAGAATCCCGATACCGGACTGAGAATAGCAACCGTGGGAGGCTGATCCAATGGGGTACCATATATTTGCACATCCGGTTCAAATTCAAGGCTTTTCCCAAAGACGGCTCCATAGAAAAGAGTACGCGACTGTGAATGGATTTTGGCTCGAGGCGCCAATAAATTCGCGCGAAAGGTGAGATCGGTACCGATATTCAGTTGAGCGGTTTGCTGGGTATGAAACTTGATTTTCCCCGGGAGTACGGTATCGACGAAGTTGAATTTGGACCGATCGCCGACCGAAAATTGTTGCGAGACCTTGATCTCAATCGTGCCTGTATCCGGGTTGAATTTGTACTTGCCGTCAGGTTCGGTGATCAAGGACTTGAACCGATAGACACCGGCATTCAGCTTCAATTCCCCATTGCTATAAACGTGAATATCGCGGTAAGCACCTGGACTTAAAGTAAGCGAGTTTCCGGCATAGATGGAATGGTCTTGGGATCCCACGGTAAAAGTGTCTTGGGGAATAAGACATGGGCTGACAGTCGCGTTCTGAAGCATGGTTCCCATGACCTGGGCGCCGGAATACAAGGTGATATTGCCGGCGGCCGTTACATTCCCAAAGATTTTGGCCCGGTCGCGCAAAAGCACATTCGCACCCGAAACGACATCTCCGGAGCTTTTGGCTTCGATGCCGAATTCAATCGGCCCATTCGACCCGACCTTGCCGGATGCAATGCTGTCGCGATCCTTGAAAAGGCTTCCGTCGTGGGAATAGAACGCAAAACCCTGCAGGCAGCCGGGCAATTCGGCCGGGGATTGTTTTACCAACAGTAGCGAGAACAGAATGGCCCAGGTCGCCAAAGGCGTACTTCGCCGACAAGCTATCCGATAACTCATGAAAGGGCCCTTTGAGCGCAAAAAAGATGTGACGCGGGAAGCGGAGACGGTTTTTCCAAGGTGCAAATGGGACCTCCCGGGAACCTAGAGTGTTCGGGGAAATCTTCATCGAATTATCGGGATAAATGTTACCGCCATCGCCTCGCCGGAGGGGAGACCGAGGCCGGCCATGGTCCCGGGCAAGCTCAAACAACGCTAAAACCCATGTTTTTACCCTCAAGAAACCCTGCCGGGTAGGATAATCGATTGCCCGCGTGTTTTCCATTCGATGAGATAAATGCCGGGTCAATGGGAAGCCGGGCCGAATACCGGCGGGTAAAGGCGGAATGTCATGGGCATAGAAGAAAAATTGGTGCGCAAACGGCTGGAAATACTGCTCGGCGACGCCGATCTGGTGGAATCCTATCTCCGCGACCATGGCGCCCAATTGGACATGAACAAGGTCAATCAGCTCAAGGCGCTGCGTAAAAAACCGCTTTCGGGGACAACGGCGACGGCGGCCGGGACGGCGGGAGAAAACGGCCCGGGAGGCTTAAGCGATCCCACCTATACCTTGCAAGTGAAATGCCCGGTATGCCTGACTCCGGAAATCACCTGCCATGAATTGAAATCCAAATCCCTCGCGGTCACTTTCGATCGCTTCTATACCCCGCGCTACTCGCCCGTGCACGGCTTCAAGGCCGTCAATTACAATTTATTTTCGGTCACGGTTTGTCCTAAATGCCTCTTCGCCTCGCCGGATAAAAAGGATTTTATCACCTGGTCGCTGCAGACCAAGTCCGACGTCAAATCGCAATTGGGGCCTTTCGTCCTGGAGGAGCTGAAAAAGCGCTTCGCCGAAAGGAAGGCCGCCCTTCCCGGCATCACCGATTACGCCCGGCATTTCGCCCACCCCCGCACCCCGGCGGCGGGCGTGGATTCCTATCGCCTGGCCATTCTCCGCGCCTTGGCGGAAACCACCTTGGACGTGCCGCTTTCGTTTTACAAAGCGGCCATGTACAAGCTCAAAATCGCGGCCTTTTTGCGCGAGGCGGGCAAGGATGATGAAGCCGAAGTGCTGGCCGCCCTGCCCCTTCTGGTCAAGGCTTTCGGACGTAACGAGAGCCAGAACCCCGACTTCGAATACCAGTTGCTTCACATCCTGGTCGCCGCGCATATCCGCGTCAAGAATTACGAAGGCGCCCAGAGTTTTCTCGGCGTCCTCGAACGCTTGAAAACCGAAAGGCTGAAGGCGGCGGCGGAGGATCCGGGCGTCAAGGTCGGCGCCGTGGAAAAGTGGTTGGACAATACCAAGGAATTGTGGACCGATCGCGAAGATCCCGATTTATGGAAGCATTGAGACTTTTACGCGGGGGGAGCCGCCCAACGCATGCGCCCATACGGTGATCGGGGAATTCACTTTGCGCGCCTGGCCTTAGCCTGCCTGGCTTTCAGTCCGTTCCAGCGATCGGCCGTGGCCGATGGTTTCGATTTGACGGGGTTGACGGCCATGGACGGGTCGGCCGCGGGAACGACGGCCTTGCCCTGGCTGCGGCTGCCCGTGGGCGCGCGCAATGTCGCTTTAGGCGGACATAGCCTGACAACCGACGAGGATGCCTCGGCCCAAATCGCCAATCCCGCAGCGGTGACCCTGGCCCAGCATCCCGACTATGCCTTGTCCCACGCCGAAATACTCGGCGAATTCCGCCTGGAACATCTTTGCCTCGCCATGCCGTGGCGCTTCGGAGGCCACCTGGGCCTGACCCTGGGGGCTTTATTCACGGGCCAATTCGACTATGCCCGCACTATCGACGAGGAAGAGGCTCATCCATCGGCCAGCGATTTACTGGCGGGAGCGGCCTTTGGCCGGTCGTTCTTCGAAGATCGCCTGGCCTTCGGCATCCGCCTCGATCTCTATCGCAGCGCCATCGAAGAGGTCTCGGCTTATGGCGGCGGGCTGGGATTGGGGTCGACCTTGAGCCTCGGCATGGATTGGCGCCTCGCGCTGGCGCTCAGGCATCTGGGCCCGGGCATGGCCTACAATACCCCCGGCAGCGAAATGCAGACCCAGCCCATGCTGTGGAATGTTGAAATCGGCAAACCCATGGCCCTGGACGGCTGGTCGGCTCAGGCCGGCGCGGAGCAGGATGCCGGCGGAGTCTTGCGTTATTACGGCGGCGGCGAATGGCTATTCCGCGACTTGCTTTTATTCCGGGGGGGCTATGAAGGTTCGACCCAGGATCACGAATTGGGCCTGCTGACGGGCCTATCCGCCGGTCTTGGCGTCAGGTGGGACGCCGTCACCATCGATTACGGCTTCAAGTACCTCGGCCTATTGGGATCTTATCACGCCGTCGGGCTTTCCTACTCGCGCAAATTGAAAGACAGGCGGAGCGATGATTTCCTGCTGAAGAAGGCCCAGGCCAGTTACGCCGAAGGCGACTACCACCGCGCGCTGAAGCTGACGCGCAAGGCCCTCAATTACAACCCGCGCAATTACAAGGCCCAGGCTTTTTTAAGCATAGTCCTCGCCGATTTGGAGCGCCTCGACGACCGCGCCGTCTCGCTTTTGTTCACCGCCAATACCCGGGGCAACCTGGCGCCCCAGTGGGTGGCCGGCAAGCCCCTGGGGGGATTGGCGAGGCGGGCCGCCAAGTTGATCGAGCTGCGGCAATCCTATCCCAATCACGCCTTGGTGGACGCGGGGGATTTATGGACGGCCACCACCCAGAAGGAAACCGGCGGCTTTCTCACCGGCGCCTATGCGCGCATGGATTACGACGCCATCGGCGTGGGCCCGCAGGAAATGCTGCGCGCCGAAACGGCGCTCGCCATCGACTTGCCCTGGGTCGCCAGCCAGGACCCCTGGGATAAGGCGGGAAGCGGCGTTAAAGACGTGCGCGTCAAAAAAATGCCGGGAGGCATACGCGTCCTGACCTTGGCGGTCGCCGCCGACGCGCCCGGCATCGAATCCACCGACGCGGCCTTGGACCGAGGGCTGAAGAATGCCAAGGACAAGGATTTGGTGGTCGTCTTGTGGCATGGCAGCTTGCAGCAGGCTTACCTGGCGGCCAAAAAACGGCCTCGCATCGACGTCATCGTGCTGTCGGGCGAATCCGGCGCCATGGCCGTGCCCATGCAGGCGGGCAACACTTTATTGGTCTGCCCGGGAAGCGACGGGGTTTATCTCGGCCAACTCAGCTTCGTCTTCGACAAGAACGGAGGCAAACGGAAGTTCAACCATAGGCTTATCCCCCTGGACATCAAGGTTCCCGAAGACGCGGCCATGGCGCGCCTATTGAGCTCGGCCATCGTCGATCTCAATCAAACCCTGTGGGGCGACGGCGAATTGGAATTGACGGCGAAAGCCCTCCCCTTCATCGACGACACCACCTCCCAAAAAGGCAGGCTGAATTTCGTCGACATCATCACCGGCAAGGCCTATGGGCATGGCAGCGGCGGCCTTCCCGTCTCCGATCCCGCCGTCGCCTGGGGACGCAACCGGGTGGCATTCGCGTCGGGAACGGAAAATGGACCCGGAGAGCTGTATGCCGTGAGCCCCGGACACGATACCCTCGACACCTTGACCCGGGGAGGCGGCCGCGCGAGTTCGCCGGTCTTCGGCCTGCGCGGCAAAGCCGTTTTTTGCCTGTATGAAAAAGACGGCGTTTCGGATTTGATGCGCGTCGATCCCTGGCGTCACGAAATGAATAATCTCACCCAGGGCCGGCTGGGTTATGTGCATGCCTTCGCCCTTTCGCCCCAGCAGGACAGGCTGATATTCGCGGCCAGGCTCGGAGGGGACGACATCCTCACCTTGGCGGGATCCGATTTGTCCAGCCCCATGGAAATCGCCCGCGAAAGCGCCATTATCGGCCGGGTCGCGTGGAGCCCCGACGGCGAGCGTTTCGCCTATTTAAAAGGCGGGGCCGGCGACACCACGGGGGAAATCAGGGTTTACGACACGCGCTTGAAAGGCTTGATAAGCCTGGCCGCGGGCAATGCCGTGCACGAAATGGCCTTTTCCGCCGACAGCAAACGGCTCTATTACTCGGCCGGAAACAGCGTGGCGGATTTGAATGTCGCCCATCTCGATTCCTTGACCTTCGGCAAGGCGACCCAGGGAGGAAATTCGCCGCGCAGCGAACGCTTCCCGCATATCCGGTACGTGGACGGCAAGGAAGCCCTGCTTTTTCTCAGCGAGGACAGGGAAGGGCGCCATCTGATTTACCGGGACACCGAATCCGGGCAGGAAAAGGAACTCGTCGCTCCCCGCCCGGGGCTGCGGTTGCGCTAAGTCTGTTGTTAGGCATGCCCTTAACCTATTTTGGCGGGCTTGCCGACCGAATCCCCATCCGACAAATCCCTGGGATTGCCTCCGCGCCAAGCCGCCTTGCGGGTTTTGCAAGAGCACGAGAGCACGGGGGCTTACCTCAAGGATCTCTTTCCCCGATTCCTGGATTCGCTCACCGCCCAGGATAAGGCTTTGGCCAGGACCTTGGCCCTGGGGCTCTTGCGTCACCGCACCTTTTTGGATTTCCATATCGACAGGCTCGCGCCGCGCGGCGTTTCCCATCCGGGATTGCGCGGAGTCCTGAGGCTGGGCGCGTTTCAAATCCTCTTGCTCGACGGCATTCCCGTCCACGCCGCCGTGAATACGACGGTGGAATTGGCCCGGCGCAAATTCGGCAAGCCGTTGGCGGGATTCGCCAATGCCCTGCTCAAGAACCTGTCGCGGCAGGGTTTGCAAAAGCCGCCGGGAGACGGGCCCGAATCCCTGGCCGTCGCCACCTCGCATCCCCTGTGGCTGGTTAGGCGTTGGTGCCTCGCCCTGGGTGAACCCGAGGCCGTGCGCGCCTTGCATCGGAGCAATGAGGAAGCGCCGGTATGGCTGCGGGTCAATCCGCTCCGGACCACTTTGGAAGAGGCCATGACCGCCTTGCGTGCGGCGGATTTAACCGGCGAGCCCGACCCCGAAGCGCCGTTATTCCTGCGCTTGCGGGGCGGGTCGGACAAGGTTTTGCGCCTGCCCCTCTTCGCCGCCGGCGGCCTCAGCTTCCAGGATCCGGCGGCTTACTTCGTCGCCCGGCTTTTACGCTGGGAACCCGGGCTCAGCGCCCTGGATTTTTGCTCGGCTCCCGGCGGCAAGGCCGCCTTGCTCCTGGAAATGGCCCTGGCCGAAGGGTCCAGCCGGGAAGGCCATGGCATCGTCTGCGCCGATAACAGCCCGCGCAGGTTGCGGCGCATCGGCGACGCCCAGAACCGCCTCGGCCACCGATCGCCCCGCGGGGCCTTGTGGCCGGTGGCGCAGGACGGCCTGCGCCCGGCCTTGAAAACCGCTTTCGACCGCGTGCTCGCCGACGTGCCCTGTTCCAATCTGGGCGTCATCGGGCGGCGTCCCGAGGCGCGCTGGCGCGTGCGGGAAACCGACTTGCGCGAACAGGCGAAAACCCAGCTGGCCTTGCTGACAAGCGCCGCCGCATCAGTAGCTTCCCAGGGACGTCTCGTCTATGCGACCTGCAGCCCCGAACCCGAGGAAACCCGGGAAGTCGTCGCCGCCTTCCTCGCGGGGCACGGAGGCTTCCGCCTCGACGACGCCTCCGACCGCATCCCTCAGCGCCTTGTACGCGACCGCTGCCTGCATTTATACCCCGGTGAAACCGATTACGACGGGTTTTTCGCCGCCGCCCTGGTGCGCGTCGATGGCTAGCATGGAGCGCCTCTTCCGCCGCTTTGGCGGCGCCCGGTTGGCCGCTCTGGCGCTGGCATGGACCTTCGCCTGCGGCGGCGCCCGGGCCGAAAACGGCATCTTGACGCGCTGGAATCCCGAGGTATCGGCGGGACTGATCCGGCCCTTAGGCTCTTTGGGGCATTTGACCTTGCCCGCCCCGGCCCTGGCCTTGGGCCTGGAATCGCCTTATGCCGGAGCCTTATCGGTATACGCGGAACTGGCTTATGCCTATCTCCGGCGGGATGAGGCCAGCGTCGACGCCCACCTGGCCCGCGCCATGGCCGGCTTTCGCTGGCGCCCCCCCAGGGTAACCTGGCTGGTACCCTGCGCCGGGGTAGGCTACCACTATCTCAAGGGAGCGGAGGAAGTGCCGGAGGATTCGCCCTATGAATTCATCGAGGACGGCGAATCCGAAGCCGCTTTTTCCCTCGGCTTGCTCATCGAACCGCGTTTCGCCGGCCTGGGCGGGCATTTGTTCGCGGCGCTGAACGGGGACTGGGTATTGACCGCGCCGCAATCCTCTCTCCTGGGCCTGGCGCGCCTTGGCTGGAGGTTTTGATTGTTCCCGCAACCCACGCGATTCGCCTTATTTGCCGCCGCCTTGGGCCTTTCCCTGGCCGGGGCGGAAGAAAGGCTGGCTCAGGGCTCCGAAGACTCGGCTTCGCGGGCATGGTCGGACTTAAGGGGTTTGGCCGATAGGCTCTTGCCGGCGGAAAGCCCCGCGCTGAAGGAAAGGCTGACGCATCCGGAACGGTTATTCCTTTGGGAAGGCTCGGAAAACGTCGGTCCCGGCGAAACCTTTTACACCTCTCCGGGCTGGGCCCGCCGCCTGATGGGTGCCGGCCAGGTCGACCCCAGGGAAACCTGGGAGTTACTGGCGGATCCCATGGCCGGGGACACCGGCCGCGTCGGGTTGCGATTGCGGGGAGGCTCGGAAACCGGCGACGGCCTCTACCGGGAAATGCAAGGCCGATCCCGGCCCGAGCAAAACCGCACCCCCTATTTCAGCGCCGACGCCCATGCTTATGCCTTGCCCCAACTTCGCTTGCGGGCCCTCGTCGACCAGAACGACGTTTCGACTTACCGCACCTTCTCCAACCGCGCCGGTTTGTTGAAGCCGTCGGCCCCCTGGTCCGATCTCGCTTATTTCGGCGAGAACCTGCCCACCCGTTCCTATGCCCTGGGAGAAATGCATTTCAAGCAGCGCGGGGGCGTTTTGCATGCGGCCGTCGCCCGCGGATGGCATTGGGGTCTTTCTCCCGTCACCGGTTCGACCCGGCCGTGGCTCGTCGCCTTGACCCGCATCGATGCCGGCTTCGACGAGGCCAATGGGATTTATCTCGATCTCGCCCAATGGGAAACCCCGGAGGAAGCCCTGCATGACGCCGGCCAGGGCTTCGCCTCGGAAGTCGGGCTAAGGCTGACCGGCGGCGAAGACGACTGGGCTTGGCGCCTGATGTGGGGCTATTCCCGCCGCAGGATAGAACCGGGCCGCGCCGGCGGCTTCGAACCCTTGGACGTCGAGGGCTTTCCTTTGACCTTGTCGGCCGGCAAACGCATCCATCCGGAAAGCCTCGGCGATTGGGCTTGGACCACCCGGATCCAAGCCACCTCCCGCGACGGCCTGGCTTCGGCGCAGGGCCATTCGGTTTTCGGCAAGGAGAAAGGCGCCCATAGGCCCGAGGCGGGATTGGAAGGTTTCGCCGACAAACGGTTTTCCGGCGCGCCCATCGCCCGGGAATACGCCTATGACACCTCGGAAACCGTGGTGGGGGAAATACGGCCGGCCCGCTTGGCGCGCGGCCTTGCCGCCCATTTGCGTTACGGTTGGCAAGGCAAGCAAGAGTATGCCGAAATCAAAACCCATTTCGCGTCGGAATGGGGAAGACCGGTCTTTTTCGGCGAGGTCGGCGAGAGCGCCGAAACCGCGGCGCAATCGTCTACCGGCGGCCTCCGGCAAGGTCTTTATCGCGGCAGCGATTATGTGTTGCACAATGTCACCGCTACGGCCAAAGCCCAATCCGTGCGGGTTCGTGGCGTTTATCTCGGAGTCTTCTCGGGCTGGCGCGCCTTTTTCGGCGAGGAGGCGCAAAGGCTGGAATACGAGCCAGCGCCTTATTGGGCGGGCGGAAACATCACTTTGGATTTACCCACCGATTTGCAAATCACGGCCTTGGTGCAGGCTGTGGGCGGCAAGCGCGTGCGGCAATGGGGAGGGGAAGCGGCGCAACCCGGGAGCGCGCCCGCCTCTTTCCGCGTGGCCCCCCATTTCGAGAATCAAGTGGGAATCCGGCAACGGTTTTTGAAGAACCGGTTCGCCGCCCAATTGCAATGCCTCCATGCATTCGGGGACGAAATCCTAGAACACCCGGCCGGCAATCCCTTGCGGTTCCGCATTCACTTCGGGTTGGAAGGCCATTGGTAAGGGCCGGCCCGAAGCCCACTTGACCTTGGGTTTTTTTCCGACCGTGGGCTGGGGGGCGTCTTTTTTCCATTGCTCCAGCAAATCCTGCCAGGAAAACTCCAATAGATAAGCGGCGATGAAGACGGTCTCGCCCTTGTCCATGCTGAGCTGCGCCCACTTTCCGCGCACCTTCTGCACGAAAAGCGTATCGTTCAAAACCAAGGTGCCCCGGATTTCAGCCTTCAAGGAGGGTGAACTCCGCAAATGCGCGGAGCTGACGATGACTTTCGCCCGGCAATGATCATAGGCATTGGGATTGGAGGGGAGGACATCGTCGCCATAATCGCTTTCGGGCGCCGAACTGTCTCCCCGCGTTTCGAGATCCAAGCTGGCCGTCGCTTCCTCGAAGGCCGCCTCGTAGACGTTTCGTTGCGCGAATAGGGAGGGACAAAGGCTGCAGAGGGCAACCGCCAAAACCATGAGCTTCATCTCCACCTCCTGGTCAGCCGCCGCCCGGCAACGGCCATCGCTTCTGATTATAGGCCTTGCCTCCCGGAGGCGCCAACCCTGCGTCGTTTCTTGCCTTCCTTTTAACGGGGGTATTGAAAAATCCTCGCCGGTTTCAATCGCCTTTGGCTTTTTTCGCCAATTTCCAGCGCAGGATTTTATCCGCCATGTCGTGGCTCAAGAAACGGCTGATGAAAAACCATTTCCTGGCATCGGGCCCCACGGCGATGCGCGCCGGGGCCGAGGGGTTTTGCAGGGTCTTCCATAAAACCTTGGCGACGTCCATGCCGTCGGGCAGACCTTTATCCCCGTCGCGGCTGAAATCGAGAAAGGGTTTGAGGCGGTCGGCATAGGGGCTGCCGGGTTTCAGCGCCGGTCGCAGGCGTTCGTGAAAAGCGCTTCGCACCCAGCCCGGCTCGAAGAGGTGGACGCGGATGCCGTGGGGATGCACTTCATGGCGCAGGGAGAGGGTGAAAGAAGACAGGGCCGATTTGCTGCCGCAATACTGCGCCTTGAACGGAAATTGCAGGGAGTGCACGATGCTGCCGATATTGAGGATGGCCCCCCGGCCCCGGCCGCGCATGCCCGGCAAGGCCAATTGGATGAGCCGCACCGGGGAGAAATAATTCACTTCGAAAAGGCGCCGCGCGAAATCGATATCGGTGTCTTCGACGGACCCCAATTCACCCACGCCGGCATTGTTGATCAAGACATCGACGCCGCCCAAGGCCTTTTCCGCCGCCGCGAAAAGCGTTTCCGTGGCGCCGGGAAGGGAGAGATCGGCCGGCAATAAGGTGAATGGCAAGGCCCCGGAAGATCGCTTGGCCATGCTTTCGGCGGCGGCCTCCGGATCGCGGCAGCAACCGGCCACGGCATAACCCGCCTCCGAGAAAAGCCGGGCCGCGGCTTCGCCTATGCCCGAACTCGCTCCCGTGATCAAGACCCGCTTGCCGGGACTCACGGCGAGCCGGCTTCGCCCAGCACGCCCAAATCGTAAGGGTCGCGCGAAGACTCCGAAGGGGTGATGATGATTTTGCCCTGTTCGGTGGGATAAACCTTCGATCCGGCCGGACGCTTTTCCGGCGCGGCGGGTTTTTTGGCTTTGACCGGCTTGTCGGACTGGTTCGCCCTACCGGCCTTGGCGAGCTTGGCGGTTTTCTCCGCTTCCCGCCGGTTGGGCGGCATGGTCCAGGAATCCTTGTCCAGGAAGGGCAGCAGGGAGCAGAGCCTCCTGTCATCGGGCAGGGCCGTATTGGCGATGCGGGCCAGGCGCACCTGGCTTTCCTTGCCCTGGAATTGCGCCATGAACTCGAAGGTATCGTCGTTTTCCCAAATCGCCCCCTGGAAGCTGCGGTAACCCGGGCAGGTAACCTCTCCGGTACCCCTCCCCTCCCCCGATATCTTGGTCTTCACGCGGATCATGCGCCCGAAAACGTCGATACCGCCGCCGGCGGTATCGCTCACCACGGCCAATATTCCCCAAAGCGAATCGCCGCTGAAGGCCAGAAGGTTTTCATGCGACAGGGAAAGGTGGCTGAAACGATCCGTCAAATCGCCCCCCGGCGTCGCCAGGAAACGCTTTTCCGCATAGGCTTGCCGCACTTGGGCCGACGACGCTCCCCACGGAACGGTATAGGTGCCCAGCAAGCCGATGGAGCCGGGAATGACCACCCTATCCTCGCCTTCCAATTCCAAGGCGGGATCGGCATGCGCTTTCGGGGCGGGAAATTCCGCCTTCGCCTCCTCGCTCATCCACCGCGCGAAAACGGTTTGGCGCAATTCGCGCGCGCCCGTCAATTCGCCGCTCAGGGCCAGCCCAGTATCCAGTTGCTGCAGGGCGAGGCCGGACAGTCCGCGTTGGATATAGGCTTTCGCCAGGGCAAGCCTCAAAGGAGCGTCCTTGGGATAAGCCTTCACCAGGGGATCCAGAATCTCAATGGCGAATAGCGCTTTTTCCCCGTCCTTGTCCCCGCTTCCCTTGAGCCCCAGGGAAAGCCGCCGCATTTCCGCTTCCGCGCTACCGGGCCTATCCGCCAGGACGCTGTCATAAAGCTGCCGGGCTTTCGCGAGATCGCCTTTCCATTCCGTGAGCCACGCATGGGCCAGAACCCAATCCGCATCCCGCCAGTTTTTTTCGCGCGCGTATTGCAGGGCCTGGGCGGCCGTATCGGCGTGGCCGAGGGTCAAAAAGAGTTCGGCCAAAGGGCCATAAGGAGCCGTCTCCACCTTGGGCATATCCCTTTGCTCATCGGCGGGCAAGGCGGCGTTCAGGCGATAGAGATCGGGATCGTTTTCCATCAGGCCGATGGCCAGTTGCAAGGCTTGGCGCGCCTTGGCCGGTTGATCGCCCAACAAATAAACCTTGCCGAGGCGTTTCCAGGGATAAGCGAAATCCGGCGCCGCTTCCGAAGCCTTGGACCAAAGCAAAACCGCCCTCGCCGTGTCGCCCATGGCCTCGGCAAGCGCTCCGGCGGCATAGAGGCCGAAAGGATGCCCGGCTTTTTCCAAAGCCCGCAAAGGCGTTTGCTCCATGGCCGGCGGCGGCGAGTTGAAAAGCAAAACGGAATCCGCCTGAACCAAGGCTTCTATCCAAAGGAGGGGCGGGAAATCCGGGTTTTCTTTCCTCAAGGCGATTAAGGCTTCTTCAATGCCGGCAAGGTGCTCGCTGTCCCTTTCCTCGGGCAGGATTTGCACCAATTCCTCCCACCTGACGCGCGTTCCCGCACCGGCCTGCCTTAAGAATTTCGCGGCGGAGAAGTCCTGATGATGCGCGGCCTTGAACCCGATTTCAGGACCGAAAGGCGTGGGCTTGAGGGTTTGACCCGTCCCAGCCAATCCCCGGCTGAGACTTAGGCCGGCCAAGACCGCCAAACCGGCGCCTACGGTGAGGACGAGGGCCGAAGAAAGCGAGTTTTCTTTCCATTGCATGGCTCAAGAGTAGCATGGCCCCAGGGGCTATGTCCTGCCCGCTTGCCGGGGATAATGGCATGACGGAATGCCAATGGCGGGAAAATATTTTCCCCGCTTTCCAAAAAACCACAAAATCGGCTTGGGTTTTGAGAGTTTCCCTCAAATGGCGCAAAGGCCTCAAAAACACCTCTAAATCCTTATCAAGGAACAAACTAAATACCCTCGTCAAGGCCGGGTCAAAACTGGAATACCGCCCCAACATGTGGTAGACTCTCATCCAAGGAGGCCCCAGATACCGATGTCCTACTTCTCTTCGAGAGCCACATGGTTGAGTTTGGTCGAATCCCCCGAAGTGGCGGCCAATCTCAAAGATCCCAAGGATGATACCGCTGACTTCAGCCCTTCCACGGGTTGGGACCCTCCCTCCGATCTCTTCGAGAGCGAGGCCGATCCATCCAGCGAAGAAATAGTACAGCTGGAAATCATGTGCGACTTGAGGCACCGGCTTTTCTTCCACCACGGGGAACGTGAATTCGGACCTTCGCTGTTGATGGATACCCTGCGGCTCGCGCGCGCGCAAACCGATTCGGAAGAGGCGGTGATGTGGTATTGCCGGGCGAGGCAAATCGCCCAAAACCTGGTCGAGGTGCAGGGCGAACCCGGCTTCAACATGGCGTGGATAGAAATCGACAAGATCCTCGCCGAATTGCAATCGGGCCGGGGCAATGACGAGAGCAGCGCCATGTATGCCCGCGAGGGGTTGGACATCATCAAGCGCAACCGCTTCGGAGCCGAAAGCGAGGCGCGTATCACCGAATGGGCGGTGCGCCTCTTCCGCATTCTGGGACGCGACCGGTAACCGGTATCCCCGCCCGGAAGGGAGCCCAATAAAAAAGCCGGCGGTGGCGACCCGCCGGCTTTTTCGTTTTCCGAATCCGAATTCTAGGCCGCGCGCGGCGGCGGAGCCACCCGGCGCCTGTCCCACCAAACCACGAAGGGACAAGCCACGGCTATGGTCGAGTAGGTGCCGACCACCACGCCGATGGTCATGGCGATATTGAAGTCGCGGATGCTGCTTCCGCCCATGGCGGCCAGCACGACGACGGTGAAAAGCACGGTAACGTGGGTGATGACCGAGCGCGACAAGCACTGGTTATTGGCGTTGTTCACGCGCGTCGCGAAACTCTCCTTGGCCGAACCGACCACCCCCAATTCGCGGATGCGGTCGAAGATGATGATGGAGTCGTTCAAGGAATAACCGATGATGGTCAGGATGGCCGCGACGAAATCGAGGCTGATCTCCCGGCCCAGCAGCACGTAAATGCCCAAGGTCAGGAGGATGTCGTGGGCGATGCCGATGACGCCGCCGATGCCGAAGCCCAGGCCATTGGTCCCGAAACGGAACCAGATATAGAGCACGATGAGCACGCAGGCCAGCAAAATCGAAAGCAGGGCCGCCTTGCTCAAATCCTTGGAGACCGACGGTCCGACCGTATCTTCGCCCTCAATGGTGGCGCTGCCCACCGCTTTCTGGATGAAGGTCTTGGTCAGGGAATCGTTTTCCCCCTTGGGCAAATAGATCAGGAGGCGGTTTTCGCTTTGCGCGCCCAAGGTCTGCACTTGCGGTTCGACGAGGCCTTCTTTTTTGATGGCGTCGCGGACTTCATTGACGTCGGGTTTTTGCTCGAAAGCCACGCGATAGACATGGCCGCCCGTGAAGTCGATGCCCAGATTCATGCCGCGCACGCCGAGGATGACGACGGCCGCGACTATCATGGCCAAGGAAATGCTGACGTAAATCTTGGAACGGGGGATGACCTTGAGGTCGACCTTGCCGAACCAATGGAAGCCTTCGCCGATATTGATGGTTTTGAAATGCCATTTGTCGAGCATGAAATCGATGATGAGGCGGGTGACGCCGATGGCGGTATACATCGAGGCGCACAGGCCTATCATCAGGGTCAAGCCGAAGCCCTTGATGGGGCCGATGCCGATATAATAGAGAATGGCCGCGGTGCCGAAGGTGGTGATATTGGAATCGAGAATGGCGGAAAAGGCCTTGCGATAACCGGCGTCGAGGGCCGCCCTGAGGCTTCGGCCCGCCCTAAGTTCCTCGCGTATGCGTTCGAAGATAAGGACATTGGCGTCCACCGCCATGCCTATGGTCAAGACCATGCCCGCGATGCCGGGCAAGGTGAGGGTGGCGTGGAAAGCGGAGAGCACCGAAACGATCATCAGCAGGTTCAAAAGCACCGCCACGCTGGCGATCAAGCCCCCGAGACGGTAATACCAGAGCATGAAGCCCATGACCAGGACCATGGCGACCACGGCCGAATAAATGCCTTTGCGGATATTGTCTTCGCCCAAGGTCGGTCCCACCGAGCGCAATTCCACGATATTCATGGGAGCCGGTAACGAGCCGGCGCGCAGGGTAATGGCCAATTGCTTGGCTTCGGAAGGGCTGCCGATGCCGGTGATGCTGGCGCGGCCATTGGGGATGCGGCCCTGGATGACGGGGGCGCTGTAAACCACCGAATCGAGGACGATGGCGAGTTGACGGCCGATATTGGCGCCGGTAATGCGTCCGAATTCCTTGGGGCCGATGCCCTTGAAGGAGAGTTCGACTTCCATTTCGCCGGCCTTCATGCCATTGGCGACGCGGCTGAACTGGGCGTCGGCTATGGTCGAACCGGTCATTTCTGGACGGTGCTTCAGGAAATACAGGCGGCGCACCCGGCGGCCGTTTTCCAGGGTCTCCAAATCGCGGCCCCAGAGGAATTGGTAGCGGGTGGGTATGATTTGCTGCACTTCGGGGCTCGCGAGTAGGGTACGCACGGCCTCCAGGTTTTCGAAGCTGACGCCGATGTCCTGGCCTAGACCCATGAGCAAGGCCGAAAAAGGCCGGCTGCCGGCGACGGAGGCGGCGATGTCGGCGGAATCCGAAAGATCGGAGCTGTCCGAGGTGGCCAGGGCCGAATCGGTGGGCGCGGCGCTGTCCTTGCCGGCGGCGGAGTCGCGCACGAGGCGGCCGAAAAGATTTTCCATGGCGGCGGCCGTATCGCTTTTGCGCGCCGTCTTGAGTCCCGCTTTCAAACCTTGCTGCTGGTTGAGGAAGGCGTCGATGCGGTCGAGAACCGGCCTCAACTCCACCGCTTCGGGGACCAGTTTGAATTCCAACAGGGCGGTGGCGCCGATAAGGCGGCGCGCGTCTTCCGCGCCCATTCCCGCCAAATCCGCGATGATGCGGTTGTCACCCGAGGCCGTGATAATCGGTTCGGAGAGGCCGTATTGGTCGACGCGGTTGCGGATGATTTCCAGGCACCGTTCCAGCACGTCCTTGCGGGCCTCGGGCTCGAGCTTGGATTTGTCGATCTCGACGATGATGTGGGTACCGCCGGCCAAATCCAGGCCCAGGCTCAAGCTCTGGGCCGCTATGGTGGGGTGTTCGCGCTTGTAAACCTCCCTCGGCCGGTTCTCCAGGGCCAGATTGGCATCATTGTTCTTGGAAAACACCAATAGGGTGGGCACCAAGCAGGCGATGCACAAAACCCCGACAAGGCCGAGGATGAAGGTTCGAAATCCAGTCTCCCGTTTCATGTTGCTCCCAGGGGCCAAGGCCCGCCGGAACGGGACGCCCTCTGTATTCGTGATTGGACATCACGTGATGCCAGCTGAATCAAAAACAAAACCCGCCGAGCGGGTTCGTAAAATAGGGGAGGAAAGGTAGTAACAGGATAGGAAGCCAGGACTTAGAAGGTCCGCTTTCGGGGGAAATAACTGGGAAGCACCCCTGCCGGGAGCCGTTTCTACGCGCCGGGCCGGTACTTCTGCAGCAAGTAGGTGAATTCCGGCCTGAGCCGGAGGGTGCCTAAATCGGGATCTTGCCCCAACCAGTCAAAGTCGGCGAAACCTTTGCAAAGCGCCATTTCCAAAGCCGCGAGGGCCTTATCGGTCTCGGCGGAGAGGGTATAGTAACAGGCCAGGTCATAATAGGCCGCCGCGCATTCGGGATCGAGCAAAAGCGCCCTTTTGCAGGCCGCTATGCTTTCTTCCAGCCTCCCGCTGGGTTTCAAAACCTCACCCAGGAGCACATGGGCCGGCGCGAAAGCGGGATTTAAAGCCAGGCTGCGGCGGATATGGCTTTCCGCTTCGCTATAATGCGTCAGGCTTTTTTGGACGCCGGCCAGGCAATAATGGGATTCGAAGGGGGCATGCCCGAGCTTCAATCCCGCCTCAAAGGCCTCGACGGCTTCTTCAAACAGGAATGCGTCCGCGAATTCAAGGCCGCGCTCAAAGAATTTGCGCCCTAAATCGGCGTCGGATAAAGGCGCTTCGGAATTTTCCTTGTCTTCCGCCTCGGCTTCGGGCCCGGAATCGGACTCGCTGTCGGCACGGCCTTCGAAAGCGGCCGTCTCCGCCAGGTACTTCTCCACCAGATTCATGGCGGCGGAAATCTTGCCGGCTTTGAACAATAAGTCCGTCAGCGCATGCAAGGCCGGAGCGGATGCCCCGGTTTCCTGTCCTTCCTGAAGTCGGTTGCGAAGCAGGGTGACCTGCTCGCGAAGGCCTTGATCCCGCATACCGTTTCAATCCCCTTATGGGCAAGATAATAAGGTGCCGGGGGGATGAGGTTGGAGGAATTGGCGAAATACGACGTTTTCCAGGGAGAATGCGGCGGGTTATGGCGCTAGTATTTGAATTTGGCGACGATTTCGCCCATGTCCTTGGCCAGGGTTTCGAGTTGGTGAACGCTGGAAGAGGTGCTGCGCGCGCCGCCTACCGTGCCTTCGGCCAGCTTGACCACCCGCCCGAAATTCTGGGAAACCTCGCCTACCCAGTTCGTGGTGGCTGTGAGGTTGTCGCCCATGGCCTGTCCGGTGCGATTGACGTCGGACAGGCTGCCATTGACTTCATTGACCATGGCGCTTTGCTCTTCGACCGCCGCCGCGATGACGCCCGCGATTTGGTTGACCTCGCTGATGATGGCGGCGATTTCCTCGATGCTTTCGGAGGAATCGTGGGTATTGCCCCGGATGAGTTCGATGGTCTTGGCGATTTCCTTGGTGGCTTGGGCCGTCTGGTGGCTCAAATCCTTGACCTCATGGGCCACGACCACGAATCCCTTGCCGGCCTCCCCTACCCGGGCGGCTTCGATGGTGGCATTGAGCGCCAGTAAGTTGGTGCGCTTGGCGATGGTTCCGATGACTTCCAAGACCTTGCCGATTTCCTCGGCCGCCTGTTCAAGCCGCCGCATTTGGGCCTTGGCGTCCTGCGCTTTGCGGTTGGCGTTTTCCGCGATGCTGCTTTCCTTTTGGCAATTGCCCGAGACCTCGGTGAGGCTGCTGTTGATTTGCGAAAGCGAGGCGCTGATGGTGTCGACGCTGCGGAAAATACCTTCGACGCCCTGGCTGACGCTGTTCATCTTACCGGTGGCTTCGCTCGCGGTGGAGGATACCCCTTCGGCGTCCTTGGCCATGCGTTCGCTGTCCTCGCTCATGCGCGCGCTGCTCACGGTCAGCGCCTGGGCCGATTGGGAGAGGGCCTGGGTTTGGGCGGCGACTTGGCGCATCACGTTCTGCAGCTTTTCCAGAACCTCGTCGAAAAGCCTGGCCATCACTCCCATTTCATTGCCCGAAGTCAGCCCTATTCTCTGGGTGAGATCGCCCCTGCCCTGGGCGATGTCCCGCAAACGCAGACTGACCACCTTCACCGGCTTCAAGACCGTGAAATGCAAGGCCGCCCACAAGACCATGGCGATCAATAAATTGAGGATGAGAGCGAAGGCCACGCAAAACCAAATGAATTTACGGATTTGCGATTTCATGACCGCGGTCTTCTCCGCCGACGTCTGTTGGATAAACCGGTTGGTCAGGCCCAATTTGACCGAAGCGATGGCCGGAGCGCCTGTAAACGCGATATCTTTTTCAAAAACCTCGAGGCTGTCGGTCACTACGGTCGTATCGGCTTTTTTATTCAAGACCAAGGTCCCGTCGGGTTTTTTGATTTCCATCCAAACGACTTCTTTGTCGCCGAACAATTGTTCCGCATAGGAATCCAAGGTGAAATCGTCGCCTGTCACCACGGGCTGAAAACAGATGCTGCCCAGGAACCCGGACAATAATTCGCCTTTCTTTTTCAAGGTCTCCCGCAAGAGGGCGACTTCTTGATCATTGGAGGTTTGGGTTTGCCGCTGGATGATTTTGACCAAGGCGAAACAGGATAAGGCGATGATCAAGGACAAGGTACCGACAGCCAACAATAAAAAGCTCTGGGCCAGGTTCAACCGACGAAGCACGATTCTCTCCTTTCCCGACCAACCGACAGGGAAATGTCACGGTTGGCGGAACGATCCATTTTAAAGGTTGGCGAGGGCGGCGTCCAAGGATGTTATCCGTTCAGCAACCCTCCCCTAACTCGTAAAAAAGCCCCCCGGGGCAGTTTGTCCCGAAGGGCAGATGATGAAAAAGCCGGCTGGTTTCAGAGCATTCCTGAAACCGAACCCTACTTAACCGCTATCACCTTGACCGTCGCGTCCGCATCGGCTTTGGGGATATAGGCCACCGAACCGGGAATGGCGGCCACCATGGCCTTGACGGCTGCCGAAGTGCCTTGTTGCATGGGCGGCACGCCATTGCCTTTGACCTTTTGTTCGATCCAGTATTGCTTGTAGTCGGCTTCGCTTTCTCCGACGATTTCCTTTAAGAAATCGACCTTGGCGGGTGTGCCGTCGGGCAAATTGATCGGCGTGGCCTTTTTGCCGTCGAATTCCTTGATTTTACCGGTAAAGAGGCGCTTGAGCTCGGCCTTGTCAATGCTTCCCGCCGAAGTCGCCGGGTTGGCGATGACGACGAAATCACCCGCGATGGCGGTCACGGCCAGAAAACCGGTAGCGACGAGAAAGGATAGGATATTCATGGTATGTCCTTTCCTTAAAACGCGATGGCGAATTGGGTGGAAAAGACGCTGACGTCGGTATCACCGGCCTTATAATTCAACTTCATGAAAGGCAAGGCGGGAGGGGTATCGAGGTCGCGGAGAAGGCTGTAAACGTATTCGATTTTGACATACATGTTTCCCAATAAACCGATATTGACGCCACCGAGCCAGCGGTCAAAACCTTCCATGGGCAGATTGCTGAAACCGCTCGTCGAGGGCGTGTTGATCATGCGTTCCCAGAAAATGGCCTCGTACATGCCGTAAGGGGTTAGGCTGATGGCCTCATTCACGGGAACCTTATAACCCAGAATGAAATAGTAGCCGGTCACCTTCGCCGTCTTATCCTTATTCAGTTCATTGGCGGTAAAGCGTTGGTTGAATTCGGCTTGGAGGAAGGCCGCTTGGTAATCGAAACGGCCGTCGACGCCCCAGGCCAAATGCCGGTCCTGCTGCACCACCACATCCTTGTAATGGACTTGGTCGAAGGCGGGTGGAATGCTCATCGCAGGTACCAGCTTAGCCGGATCGGGTAAGGGAAAGGGAGCGACAGTGGTATCCAAGGTGGAGACTTGGGAATAGGGTATGGTCCTATCGCTATAGCCGACGGCCTTGGTATAGCGCGTGAGGCCGCTATAGACCGAAGCTCCCAGCTTGACCTTGACGGGCAAGTCCAATTTCAGGCCGGCATGGCCGCCACCGGATAAATCCTGGATTCCGTCGAGCGCATTCTTATCCGGATCGGTTCCGGTGGAGACATAGGCTGTGTAGTCGTAATCGTGATCGCCGAAATAGCCGTTTCCGTAGAGCATGATACCGCTCTGTTTTTCGGGGAAAATCGGAATGAGGGCGGTTTGATTGGGCTGCGCTACCGTTAAAATGACGGGTGAACCGTGATCCACATTCTAAATACCCGCCGGAGTGATGAATTTACCGAGACGGACATTCAATTTCGGATGCAATAGGATGTCGAAATAAGCCCTTTCGATGCTGGGAATATTGGTGGACTTTTCCGACTTCCCCTTGGCGGTGTCGGTGCGGGTTTCCGTAAACCCATTGGCGGCGAGTAGCGGAGCGATGGCGGGATTTACCCCGGAAAAGTGGGTGGTGATGATTTGATCGGCGAAAGTGGCCGGTTCCAGAGTCGTCTGGTGGATGAAACCGATTTCCAAGAGGGCCCGGGTGGTGGGCATGGGCTTGAAATCGAAATAGAGGTTGAAGTGATCCACGCTCCAGAGGGGCTCTGAATTCAGGTAAGTATAAAGGAAATGATTGTCTTCTCTGAATCCTTTCTCCATTTTCGCGTCCGCGAATCCATAGACATTGAAAGCCTGATCTTGCGCGAGGACCGATCCGCAAGAAAGGGCTAATGCCGCGAGGGCCATTGGAATTGATTTACCGTTCATCCATCCTCCAAAAGGGGAAAAGGTTGACGGCATTGTATCACTCTTGTGAATAGCGTGACAACTAAATGATTATCTCAGGCGAAAAAGCCTTAAGCCTCCCTTATAATCCGAAGGCGACATTCATCCGTAAACTATTGCCCGTCGGAACCGATCGGGTGTAAGATAGACCCGCCGCGTCCTTGATCTCCTCCTCGCCGTGGAAGAGATGCTTGTAATTCAAGCGGGCGAATACGTGCCGGCTGATCGCATATTGCACCCCCAGTTCGCCGCCCGCGCTATAATACTCGTAGGTGGCGTTTTTTCCCAAGTTGAAAAATTCCAGGTTGAAGCGGACGCCGGCGGCGAGGGAAAAATTCTGGGTCAGGAATTGCCTCGCCTCGAGATAATCCGCGTCCCAACGCAAATGCGTGGCGGAAGCGGCCTGCCAGTCGATGAAAAGCAGGGGGTAGGGAGCGAATTTTCCGAAATACTGCTGGACATCGATTCCGAGACCCCAGGAAAACCGCTGGGAAACCGTGACCTTATGCACGTAAATCCATTCGGTATTCCAGCCCGGCCGAGTCCAATCGGCGCCGTCGGCATTGTGCCCCACCCCTGCCAGGACGGTACCGTTTTGACGGCCGATGGCATAGGCCTCGCCTCCGAATGCCAGCCAGTACCGCTGCAAAGGCCCGCGATTGAGCCGCTCTCCGGCCACGGCGACGTCGCGGTTCATGAAGGTGGACTTGATCGACCCGAATAAGGGATGGCCGGCCAGCGAACCGCCGGGAAAGCTGATTTGACCCGCGACGCGCCAAAAGGCACCGTCCTCCTTGGGCGCATCGCTGGAACGGCCGAAGTCGAAATAGGGTTCGATGTCCAGAAAGGCCGCGTCCAGTTTGGAATGGCGGGGAGGGTCATTCCAATCCGGCAAGTCGATATCCCATGCCAGGCATGAGCCCGCGGCCAATAACAAGGCGGGGAAAAACCCCGAGGAAATCCTCACCGCCTCAGGCCGGCGGACCGACTTCTTCGAGGAGGACATCCTGGGCTTGCGAAGGAGGCGATCCGGACTTTTTACGGCTCAACTTGGGACGGTAATGGGTTCGGAAGGCGTAATCCCAGAACACCATGGTGACGCCGTAATTATGATCGGGAAAGTGGTGGTGGATTTTATGGTAGGCCTTGAGGCGGCGCAGCCAGGGGCTATTGGGCCGCGTATGGTGATGGATATGATGCACGGCGGAATACCACACGAATCCGATGAGCCAACCGGCCTGGAAGGACCCGAAGGCGGGGATATGCAGGTACCTGGATCCCGTCCACCAAATGCCGGCCATGACCAAGGTCGTCATGAACCATGGCATGGCGAGCAAGGCCTCGGGCTTATCGTGATGGATGCGGTGGCCCTCCCCGAAGATGCTGGAGGGGTAATGGTAAACCCAGCGATGGAAAGCGTATTCGGTGAAGCCCCAGGCCAGATAACCCGCGAAAAAGGCCAGGATGAGGGACGAGTAGGAGGGGTTGGGGGACAAGAGATCGATGCCCACCAGGATGATGGCCGTAGCCGTATCGGCGATGAAGGTGAACCAATAATTCTTGGTGCCGATTACGAAATTTTCCAATAACCAAGTACGCGCCTTGGGTGGAATGACCGTCCTATTTCCCATCCGAACCCTTTCAACTTCCCGCACAACAGGTTGTTTCACCGTGGACCTGAAGATGGAACCCGCATCTTTGACGCTTGCGTGGGATAAGATACCAAGCTGTAACGCGGATAAGATTATCCCGAAATTGAATTGAAAAATAAAGGTGGGGTGAATGACGGGACTTGAACCCGCGACCAGCGGTACCACAAACCGCTGCTCTACCAACTGAGCTACATCCACCAAGAGAAGGGGGCACAAATATAGGCAGGCGGGGCAGCGGATCCAAATGGTACTTGCGCTATATTAGGCCTCTATGTCTAAAAGAACCTTTCTCGGACTCGACTGTTCCACCCAAAGCCTCACCGCCCTCCTGATCCGCCAGGACGACGAGGCCAACCCCGCCTCTACCCGCATAATCCTGGAAAAAAGTCTCAACTTCGACGAAACCTTCCCCGAATTCGGGACCCGCAATGGCGTCCTTCCCGGGCGACCGGGCGAGGCGCATACCCCTCCCCAACTCTGGGTCAAAGCCTTGGAAACCTTGCTGAAGGGCCTGCGCGAGGATGGGGTGGACTTTGCCTCGATAGCCGCCATCGCCACCTCGGGACAACAACACGCCTCGGTCTATCTCAATGCCGCCGGCGGCCATACGTTGACGCATTGGCAGGGCGAAAAAGGATTGGCCGAACAACTGGAGGGCGGTTATAGCCGCGCCACCTCCCCCATTTGGATGGATGCCACCACCTCGCAGCAATGCCGCGAAATCACCGAAACCCTGGGCGGTCCGGCGGCAGTTTGCGCTTTGACGGGTTCCGAATGCTTTGAAAGGTTCACCGGCCCGCAAATCCGCAAGTTCGCCCAGGAAAATCCCAAGGCCTATGCGGAAACCCGGCATATCCTCCTGGTTTCCAGCTTCATCCCCAGCCTATTGGCCGGCCAAATCGTCGGCATCGATCCCGGCGACGGCGCGGGCATGAATCTCATGGACCTTTCCAAAAGCCGTTGGGACGGCCGGGCGATGGTGGCTACCGCCTCCAACCTGGACTTGAAACTGGCTCCCGTCATCGCCAGCGATACCGTGGTCGGCCCCATCGACCCCTGGTTTTGCCGGCGCTTTGGTTTCGCGGCGGATTGCCGCATCCTGCCGGGTACCGGCGACAACCCTTCTTCCCTGGTCGGCCTGGGATTGATATCCCGCGGCCGCATCGGCGTTTCCCTGGGCACCAGCGACGTGCTTTTCGCCCACCTGACCGAGCCCAAAACCGATCCGAGCGGTTCGTCCCATGTATTCGGCAGCCCCACCGGCACCTTCATGGCGCTTTGCGTTTACAAAAACGGCTCGCTCGCGCGCGAAGCCGTGCGGAAAACCTATGGCTTGACCTGGGATCGTTTCTCGCAAATCCTGGCGGAGACCCGGCCAGGTAACGATGGCCGCATCTTATTGCCTTATTTCGATACCGAGATCATTCCCCGCATCGCCAAGGCGGGAGTCAAGCGCATCGGCCTCGCCGAGGACGATGCCGCCGGGCATGTGCGCGGCGTGGTCGAGGCGCAAATGATGTCCATGCGCCTGCACAGCGAATGGATGGGCGAGAAGCCTTCGGCCATCTCGGCCACGGGCGGCGCCAGCCAGAACGCCGCCATCCTGAAAATCATGGCCGACGTCTTCGGCGTTCCCGTGTCGAGGCAGGAAACAGCAGCCGCTGCCGCCCTCGGGGCGGCGGTGCGCGCGCAGCACGGTTATTTGAAAGCCGTCGGCAAGCCGGCGTCGTGGGAGAGCCTCACCGATCCGCACCTGAAACCCAGCTTCACGGTCGAGCCCGATCCGGAGGCGCATCGCGTCTATGGCGAAATGGCCAAGGCCTATGCCAAGGCCGAAGCGGATCATTTGTCGCAGCTTAACCGCTGACTGCAAAAGGAGTTTTGAGACCGGCTCTAGTTCTGGGGATCGGCCAATACGGCTTCGGACTGTACCGTCTGGTGCTTCGGCCGCCAACCCACGGGCGGCGGCAATAATTTGATGCGGTATTGGTTATCCCCGTGCTTGCGGCTTTCACGGTGCATGAAAAGCGAGAACGCCGCCAGGAATATCACATAGCCTGCAAGGATGAAGGTCAACCAAGTCGTCACATGGGGATTATAGGATGCGGCGTCGCTTCCGCGCTACCCCCGCGGCATCGGGAAATTCCATGGGATGCGTGGGGACGCATGGGGACGAATAGACCCGAAGTTCGCGAAACTCTCCAACTAGCCTAAACCATGGCGCATTAACTTTGCTCATGCGGGCCGCCGGCCCGGGAATTTTTGAGCTATTTGAATGCCGGGGGCATGCATGCGGGAATCGGATCGATCCCTCCCAAGAGGGAGTGCGGGCTGGAAAAAGGCGGCGAGAGGGGCCTTGCTCGGCGCGCTCATCCTCGCCGGTTGCAATTTACTGGCCCCTTTGGCCACCGATCATACCGATGACCTGGATTATGACGGCCTCATCGTACGCGGAAGCCAAGCCATCAATGACGGCGATTATGCCGAGGCCGTGTCCTTATTCGCACGGGCCAAACTGAAAAACCATCGCGGGTCCGAGGCTTACCTATTCCACGCCAAGGCTATCATGGCCCTTTATTCCCTGGACTATCAAACCCTGAACGGCGAATTCGAAAACAAACGGGGAGACGACGCGCGGGGCCTGCCCTTTATCGATTCCACCGACAGCGTGGAAAGCGTCGACTCCGTGTATTATCCCATCTACGAGTCGGTGCGGGACTTGAACCATATCCTGCGCGGGCCCACGGATACCTTGTGGCTGGTCGCCGGCCGCGTTTTTCTCGGGCCCGACGCCGACACCGCCGGAGACGGCCGGGTGAGTCCGGCCGTCGCGCAGCTTGATCTCGGCCTATTGCAGACCCTGAACGGCATGCTGGCTCCCCTGGATCTGGACGGCAATGGCCGTATCGACCGCGAATGCGGCCGCAACCTTTGCGCGGAATCCGAGGAGGAGTGCATGAAGGAGGCGGCGTATCGATCCGTTTGCAAGGACGGCCCCGAATCGGAAGTCAAGCGCCTCAAAAGCTTTCAAGCCCTCACCCAGAACGTCAATTTGAAAAACCTGGACAGCAAGGACATGAATGCCCGGGACGTTTCCACCAATCCCAACGACATCAATGCCTTTCTCGACGCCATGGAAGGGCCTTTGGCCGGCGCGAACTTCAATCTCGACTCCGTGAACGGCTCCCTGAACACCCATGGCGAGGCGGACATCAGCGGCGAATTGGGCGACGTGGTCGGCAATGTGCGGGACATGCGGAACTTTCTCGCTTACATGCGCTTCAATGATCACCAAGACAATGATTTCGACGGGCAGAGCGGCCTCGCCTTCGGCGACGACATCATGATTTGGCATGATTTCGACAAGGACGGCGGCATCCGCTGGGATTACGACGAGGACGCCCCGCCCGCGGGCTTTCCTCCCGACGCGGTCAATATCGGCCATCCCGTCCACCGCTACCTGCATCCCGAACTCTACCTCACCTTCGAGGAATTCAAGCGCGCCCATCCCCAAACGGCCTCCGACACTTCCACCAATTCGCGGACGGCCTTGATGAAGAAGCATTGCCTTGACGTTGTCGGGGACATGCCCGTTTCAGGGGAATTCACCGCCGACATCCGCGACTCGACCGCCAGACTATGCGATATCCTGACGCCGACGGTGAAAAACTCCGTCACCCCGCCCGAGCGCAGCGATTGGATAGGCGGACCTTTCGGAATCGACGAGGAAATGGTGGATGAGCGCGACAACGATTATGACGGGCTGCGCGACGAGGACGGCCGCAATGCCGAAGGCATGGACGACGACGACGACGCCACGCTCAGCGTGGATATGCTGGGCGGCGAAGTGAAGCCGATGAAGTGGAAAGACGACCCGGACCATGAAAACGCCTGCCCCGACATCGACTTGACCGAACCCATGCCCGATGCGCCGCTGCAAAGGGAATTCTGCGTCGGCTCCATCGAGCACCGCATTTTCCTGGCCCGCAATGGAGGACGCGATACCTTATTAGCCTATTACTCGCCCTTCCTGACCGAAGGGCCGTCGGAAAATTGCCTCGAAGACTATGACAAATTGCCGCAGGCCTATAAGGACGCCTTTAAGCCGACCGAGGCCGAGATACGCCAGGCTTGCCGCTTCAAGCATATCTGGATAGCCCCCCGGCCCCCGCATTCGGAATGGGAATCCGGCGTTTTCGGCATCGACGAGGAATTGCCCGACGGCTTGGACAATGACGGCGATGGCTGGATAGACGAGGACGTGCAATGAAACCGGGAAGTTTCCGCCGCCTCCTTTCCCTAACCTGCCTGTTCTCCGCCGCCTTCGCGCATGCCGACCAAGGTCCCAAGTGGCGCAGTTGGCATTCGCAAGCGCAAGGCCATACCGGCACGGCCTCTTCCGAAGGAACCGGCGCCTTATTCCTCAACCCGGCTTTATTGCACCGCAACGAGGGCCTGGCATTGCAACTGTATACCGATCTCGGCCTCAATCCCGTCCTCATCGATTATGCCGATTGGGCCGCCGACAATGCCGAATACTTCGGCAGCATCGATTCCCTGCTCAACCACATCGAACCCGTAGACAATAAATGGGCTCCTTTCGCCCAAAGCATGGTCATCGGGGCGAGCTACGATGAATATTCCCTGGCCTTTGTCGCCGATCTCCGCTATGACCTCGCCCTGAGCCGGGCCGTGCTCACCCCGGTTCCGGGAGTCGGGGCCTCTTCGGATTTCGTTTTCGCCTTGGGGCGGAGTTTCGCGCTGCCCCAGGATTATCAAGTGGGCGTCACGGCGCGCTATCTCTACCGCGCCACCTTGCCCCGGCAATTGATAGGCATTACTGACCCGAGGTTTTATAAGGTCTATAACACTTTGAAGCAGGAGACCGACGGCCTGACGGGGATTTTCGAAAAACTGTCGGTTGCCGGCGACTTGACCGACAACGAACAGGGTTTCGGTCTCAACCTCGGCGCCTCGCACGATGTGGGCGATCACTGGACTTTCGGCGCCTCGATCTTGGATTTCCCCGCCATTCTGGATGGGGAATTCCTGAAACCCCAATTGAACTTCGGCATGAATTATCACCTGGATACGCGCGCCTTGGACGGCCTCGTGACCCGTCTCAACGGGGACTTCGACTGGCAGAATTACCTGCTGCCCGGGACCCCGTGGTTCAAGCAATTCAAGGCCGGAATCGGGGTTCGAGGCTTTCTCGAAACCAAGGGCGCCAATGGCAAGAGCGAGGCGGGACGCGAAGTCGCCCTGCTCGGGCTGGGCCTGAATGACGGCTACCCCTCATTCGGCGTGCGCTTCGGTTATTTCCTCTATCTCTCCTACCTTTATACCACCGAGGAGACGGGCACCTATCCCGGCCAAAGGCCCTTGAGCTTCCATAAAATCGCCATCGACGTCGCGATTTGATCCGGGTGGCGTGGCCTAGGTTTTGGGCATAGCGTCCAAATAGGCCTTGCTCCTGCGCAGCGCCACCCAGATATCGGTATCGCAGCGGTCGAGCTCGACCAATACCCATTCCAAGGGAGCCCCGGCCTTCACCGCTTGCCCGATGGCGCCGGCATTATCGACCTTGCCATCGCCGAGAGCCGTCATGGACTCACCGCGTTGGGCCGGTCCGTCCTTGGCGTGGATCAATTTCAAGCGCGAAGCGTAATGCCCGGCCATGGCCGCCGGGTTAAGGCCGGCAACCTGCAGCCAATACAAGTCGAATTCGAGCCCCACCTTTTCGCAAGCTTGCAAATAGGCCTGCCCCCGCGCGGGTGAAACGAATTCCCAGTCATGATTGTGCAGGGACATGCTGAAGCCTTCACGCGCCAAAGCCTCGCAGCGGGAGGACGCGGCCTTAGCGGCGGCGAGGGCCGAGGCGTCGTCGGCGAATGCTTCGGAGGGCAAGCTCCAAACGAAATGACGGTGGCCCAGAATGCGGGCCTCTTCCATGCGGCGCGTCAAATCGAAATCCAGATCGGAGCCGACATGGGCGGCGGCGACCTTGAGGCGCATCGACTGGAGGGCCGCTTTCAATTCCTGGGCCGGCAAGGGCAAATCGCCGTAGAGCTCTATGCCCTCGTAACCCAAATCGGCCAAACGCGACAGGGTCGATATGGGCTCTTTGGACCACGCTTCGCGCACGGTCCAAAGCTGCACCCCGATGGCATAGGGCCGGGACTTCATCAACGGCTCAACAGAGCCCTTTTACCGTCGGGTTCAATGAGGGCTAAGGCGTCTTCATCGACCCATTCGGCGACCTGAACGCGCTCGCCCTTGACCTCGGCATACCAGGATTTCTCGGCGGGCACATAGGTCAAGTCCATGGCTTCACCGCCGGCCAGCGGCTTGACGGTAAAGCGATTTTGCGTGGCGGTGGCCAAATACTCCTTGCCTTCGATGGTGACCACCTTTTCCTCTTTTTCGCCGGGGGCCATGGCTACCGGACTTTTACCGGTCCAAAACTCGATGGTATTCAATACGGCCCAGTCCACAAACACCGCCACGCCATAAACCGGCAATACGCCGAAGGCGAACATCACCAAGGAATTGATCCACTTGTCGCCAAGCGTGCCGTTCCAGGTATAGAGCTTGCGGGTGAGATTGAAACTGCCGTAGCAGCCTTGAATGCCGAACGTCGATACGCCCAAGGCGGCGGCTAATGCGAGAGATGTCCAACGACGGGTCATAGTGCCTCCAAAAGGGCGGAAAAGCAGGGAGGGTATGGGAGGTTGATCCCTGGCTTGCGCCCCGATCCCTGCAAGGCTAGCTATTTCTCAGCGCGAAAGACGGCTTAAAACCGTGTCATGCACCTTGCCATTGGTGGCCAAGAGCCCTTTTCGTAAAACCGGCTCGGGTTGCCTCCAGTCCAAATCGCTCCCCCTCAAGTCGGTCAACCGGCCGCCCGCTTCGGTCAGGATAATGCTCGGGGCCGCCATATCCCATAAGCTCATGGGGTTTTCCTCGGGCGACAGGAAAACCGTGTATTCGCCCCGGGCGACTTCATTCACCTTGAGCGATCCGCTCATGCGTTGCGACGGCGGCTGGCCCAGGCGGTGGAGCAAGTCTTCCAATCCCGGCGTCACGCGGCCATGCGAGGTCACGAGGGAAAGCTTGTCCTCGCTGGAGACGGAAAGTTTTTGCCAAACGCCCCCCCCTTCTTTCGGATCCGCTTCCTCGGCGCCGGCAAAGGTCCGCCATGCCCCCTGTCCCTCGGCCGCCGCGTACAATTCACCGAGTTCGGGCTTATAAGTAATGCCCGCCACCGGACGCCCGTGCTCGCAAAGGGCGATGATGACGCCGTAATGCGTATGCCCGCGCAAATAACTGCTGGTGGAATCGAGGGGATCGACCATGAAGCAATGCTCGGTGGTGCGCCAATCGACGGCCGCGCGATGATGCAAATAGGTTTCTTCGTCGAGGATGGCGTAATCGGGAAAGGCTTGATGCAAGGCGGCGTCGATGAGGGTGGCGGCGGCGTGATCGGCTTCGCTGACCCAGCTTTTGTCGTCCTTTTGCCAATAGGCATTGGCGGCGTGGGGGTTATGCCTTAAACGCAAGAGCATGCTGCCCGCTTCCAGGGCGGCGGATCGCATGATAGCCAGGACCGGGGCATAAGGGCCGTTTTGAATGGACATCGGGAGATAAGGTTACCTCCAATGACACCCGGGGCCAAACCCCTGGACCCGATTTAGGGGGAATTATTTGGAGAAAATTGCGCCAGGGCCCTATCGGTGAACGGGGAATCCCGGCGGGATTTCTCCTCGCAAACCCCGTCTTCGCAGAGCAGCAATTCCCGCAAATCGCCGCCTTCGTCCCAGCGCAAGGCATAGCCCTCACGGACGCCCCGGTTGAAAACATCCAAGGCCTGGCGGGAACCGTCCTCGCGCCAGCGCAAGGTCAATCCATGCGGCAAAGCCTCCCCTTCCGAGGTGATGAGCATGGCCCTCTCTTCCGCCAGCTTGCCATTGTCATGGTATTGGCGGCGGATCTCTATCTTATCGCAAGCCATCAAGGCCATCATGGCGACGGCGGCGGGAATCATCCTCAGCATGGGTCAACTTTACCCAGCGGTGATTTCACCCGCATTTCAAGTCCGTTGCCGGACGCCTGCATTCGCTTTACAGGACCGCCCCATCCCCTCGCCCGTCGGCGAATACCGCCTCGCGAAATGGTTTCGTGACCCAAGAGCAATCCTAAAGAACCAAGGACCCGGTAAAATTGCATCCCTAACGGCTGCGCAAGCCCGAGGCTTACCGCCCGGTTGACCTGCGGCCCCAAGGAGACGCATGCTACCCGATCCCTCTGCCGCTTTGCCCGTTACCGTCCCTCGGCCGACACCGATGCCGGCCCTGTCCGAAAGGACCTATCCCGTATTTCCCCAGGGCGTTCCGCCCCTGCAAGCCGACGCCGGCGACTACCAAGTCCGGTTCGCGAAAAGCAAGGAGGATCTGGACCAGGTTTTCCGCTTACGCTTCGAGGTTTATAACCTCGAGATGAACGAGGGGCTGGAAGAGAGCTTTTTGACCGGACGCGACCAAGACCCTTTCGACTCCCAATGCCATCATCTTTTGGTCATTCACCGCGCCAGCGGCAAATTGGTGGGCACTTACCGCATGCAAACCCGGCCCATGGCCCAGGCGCATCTCGGGTTCTACAGCTCGAGCGAATTCGCCGTCGAGGAATTCCCCGGCGAGCTTTTGCGCGAGGCTGTCGAAGTCGGCCGCGCCTGCATCGAACGCTCCCACCGCAATGGCCGGGTCTTGCAATTGCTTTGGAAAGGGCTCGCCCATTACCTGAACCACAACCGTAAGCGCTATCTCTTCGGCTGCTGTTCCCTGGCCAGCCAGGATCCGCTGGAAGGCAAGGCCCTCCTGGATTCCTTGAAGGCCGCCAATGCCATTCATCCCGAGCTGTGGGTGGCCCCGCGCCCCGACTATTACCTCGAAGCCCCCGAAATGCCCGCCGAACCCCCCGTGGTGGAAGTGCCCCGCTTATTGCAGGGTTATCTCAATCTCGGCGGCTGGGTTTGCAGCGATCCCGCCATCGACAGGCAATTCAAGACCATCGATTACCTGGTGCTGGTCGACGTGGAAGCCATGCCCCGGGGGCTATTCCGGCGCTTCCTGGGACGAAACGAAACCGTTCGTGCCTGAGGCGAAATCCCCCGCCATACCCGCTTGGCTCCGTAATGCCCTGCAGGCGATGCGGGGAGCCTGCCGTCTCATCGTCTTTTTGGCGTGGGCGGTTTTCTGTTGCCTGCGCTTAACCTGGACCCTCAGCTTGACGCCCAAGGCATTGCATGCCCGGCTGCGGGGCCTGCACACGCAAAAATGGTCCTTGGGAACCGCGCGCATCCTGGGAATACGGCTGCGTCAGATCGGCTTGCCGCCGGCGGCGCCTTGCCTGGTGGTTTCCAACCATTTGGGCTATCTCGACATCCTGGCATTATCCACCGCTTTTCCGGCCACCTTCGTCTCCAAGGCCGAGGTCAGGGAATGGCCTTTATTGGGAATGATGGCGCGCATGAACGGCACCCTGTTTCTCGACCGGAACCGCCCTCGGGACGCCCATCGCGTTAACCAGCGCATGCAGGAATTGCAAATGCAAGGCGCCGTCATCGCGCTTTTCCCCGAAGGCACCAGCAGCGATGGACGCCGGGTTTTGCCGTTTAAGCCCGGTTTGCTGGATGCCGCCGCCAGAGGATTATGGCCGGTTTACGCCGCCCACTTGCGCTATCGCGCTCCCGGCATCCGCGCCGAATCCGGGCTGTGCTGGCACGGAGACATGGAATTCCTGCCCCATTTCTGGGCCCTTTTGAAAAGGCCCGGCTTTGTGGCCGAAATCGCTTTATCGCCCCAACCCCTGCGCTCGGGCGATAGGCGACGGCTGGCGGAAACCTCGCATCAACAAGTCCTGTCCCTGCGGCCGGGAAACGCCAAGCCGGAATGGGAAAGCGGTTTACCGACGACCTTAAGCGCCTAAAACCCGCGCGAAGTCCTTTTACTTTTTCGGGTGTCCCCTTCCACTCGAGGCCCCATGTCCGATAATCCGGCCCATCCTTTATTCAGCGTCTTCGGCGTCGAAATCGAAATCATGTGCGTGGCGCAAGACTCGTTGCGCGTCTGGCCCCATGTCGATAAACTCTTGACCGTCCTGGGGGGCAGCCCCGACAGCCACCCCGCCTTCGGCCTCACCGAAGCCGACAATGAATTGGCCGCCCACGTCGTCGAATTCAAACTCAGCCGGCCCGCCCCGGGATTCGCTTCCCTATGGCGGGACTTCCTGGGACTGGCGCAAAAGGCCAACCAGGCCCTGGCCAAGGAAGGGGCCATGCTTTTTCCCGGCGGCGTCCATCCCTTCATGAACCCTCAAACCGATTCGCGCCTTTGGCCTTATGAGGACAGCCCCATCTATTCGGCTTATGACCGGATTTTCGGCTGCCAAGGCCACGGCTGGTTTAACCTGCAAAGCGTGCATTTGAATCTGCCCTTTCGCGGCGACGCCGAATTCGCCTCCCTGCATAGCGCCATCGCTCTCCTGCTGCCCCTCTTGCCGGGCTTGTCGAATAGCAGTCCCGTGCTGGACGGCGAAATCAATGGCTGGCATAGCAGCCGCCTGCGGCAATACGCCGGCAACCAGCGCAAAATCGCCAGCATCGCGGGGCATTTGATCCCGGAGGCGGTGGCTTCGGAGCAGGAATACCGCGACACGGTGCTCGCTCCCATGTATCGCGACATCGCGCCCGTGGATCCCGAGGGCCTATTGCAGGATGAGTGGCTCAATTCCCGGGCGGCCATCGCCCGCTTCGACCGCCACGCCATCGAAATCCGTTGCCTCGATGCGCAGGAAACCCCGCGCGCCGACGTCGGTCTCACCTGGGCGATTGCGAGCATGTTGCGCTTCGTCATGCAAAATGGCGGGGATGTTTTGGCCGCCCATCGGGCCAGTGCCTTGCCCGAGCTGCGCGCTTTCTTCGAAGCGTCGGCCCGCGAAGGGCTGGCGACGGCCGTGCCGGCCGCTTATCCTTGGCGCGTCCTTGGCCTCGGGGAATCCGATTTCAAGAGCGGCCAACCGCGGAATGCCGGGGAACTTTTGGCCGCCTTGTTTCACAAAACCCTGAAGGCCGGCAGCTTGGCCGGCGAAGAAGATTATCGGCCGGTGCTGGACCGGATATTCAGCCAAGGCAGCTTGGCCGAACGTCTGCTTGCCAAGGCGAAAAGCCTTCCCGGCCATGCCCCCAAGGGCGAAGCGTGGGCCGGCATTTACCGGGAGCTATCCGACTGCCTGGTAAATGATCGGCTCGTCTAGAGGTTCATCTAGAGGTATCACCCATGACCGATCTCTTCCGAAAGCTGCAACTTGGGGACAATAAACTCCTTCACGTTTTGAATGCCCCGCCATCGTTCGACCTGGAACTCGCGCCTTTGCAGGGCGTGAAAGTGAGTCGCACCTCCCAAGGCAAGACCGGGTTCGCGATGGCTTTCGCCATCACCCGCCGGGAACTCGACAAGCTGACCCGCCAGTTGATCGCGGCAGCCGACGGCGATGCCTTGCTTTGGGTGGCCTACCCCAAGGGAACCTCCAAGCGTTACCGCTGCGAATTCAACCGCGATGAGGGTTGGCAGGTTTTCGCCGAAGCCGGATACGAACCGGTGCGCATGGTTTCCCTCGATGAGGATTGGACGGCCCTGCGCTTCCGGCACGCCGACCGAATCAAAAACCTGACACGTTCGCGCGCCATCTCCAAGACCGGGCAGGACAGAATCGAGGGGACTCGGATCACCCCCAAGAGCCCGAAAATCGCCGCTTCGAAAAAGGCCCTGTCCGAAAAGGTTTCCAGCCGGGGTTTCGTAAGCCAGGATGCGTATTTCGCCGCCCAATCGCCCGAGGCCTTGCCGCATCTGCAATGGATTCAGAAGACGACCGAGGCCCTCTTCCCGCAAGCCAACCGCTGCATCTCCTATGGGATGCCCGCCTTCCGCTTGAAGAAAATGTTCCTGTACTTCGCGGCCTTCCAGCGGCATATCGGCATTTACCCACCGCTTCGGGGTGATGCCGCCTTGATCCGGGATCTCAAACCCTATCTCGGCCCCAAGGGTAATCTTTCTTTTCCGCTGTCGGAACGATTTCCCAAGGCCTTGGTGAAGCGCGTCATCGTCGCCCTCGCGGCGGAGCGCGGCGGGAATTAACCGAATCGCATGCCGGATATCCTGGCTTGCGCGAACTCACCCGTAAATTCGACTCGTCCCACATCTTCCGCCGCGGCCCCTGCGGCGACCATCAGGGGAAGCAAATGCTCTTCGCGGGGATGGGCGAGCCGGGCGGACGGAGCGTTTTCCCAATCGATGAGGCGGGCTTCGCGATCGGCTCCGGCGAGAGGGATGATTTCCTGAAGCCAGGCGTCGAATGACATGGAGACTTGCCGCGCCGAAGGACTGCCGAAACGCCGCAAATCGTGATAGCTCATGCCGCTGCCCAGGATCAAGACGCCTTCGTCGCGCAAAGGAGCGAGCACTCGGCCCAGGGCCAAATGCCAGACGGGATCGAGACCGGCTTTGAGCGACAGTTGGATGGTCGGAATATCCGCGTCGGGCCAGGCGACCTTGAGAGGGATGAAAGTCCCGTGATCGTAACCGCGATTCGCGTCCGCGGCGGAGGGAAGGCCTGCCTTTTCCAGGAGAGCTTGAACTCGGGCGGCCAACTCGGGGTACCCCGGCGCAGGCCACTCGATTTGATACGCTTCCGGCGGAAAACCGCTGTAGTCGAAATAAAGCGGTGGCTGCGGCGAAGTCATGACCGTGGGTACGGTTTTTTCCCAATGCGCTGAAATCACGAGCAAGGCGCGCGGCTTCACGGGCAGGCTTGCGGGAAGACCCTGCAGGTATTCACGCAAGACTTCGACATCGCGACGGGGGACAAAATTGCCCAGGTCGACAAAGGGCCAGGGGCCGCCGCCATGGGGAATGAAAAGGGTGGGTAGGCGGGTCATGCCCCAGAATATCCATTCGCTTGCCGATGAAGCGGTGAATATTCTTGGGAAGCTGCGCTTACGTCGAAATCCGCCTTTTTGCGACCGATTCACGCTCATGCCGCTTACCCATGCCGGCCTCTACCAAGGCCTTTTGCACGGTGGGAGAACTGAGCGAATGGCCTTCCAACTTCAAGAAGTAGGCGATGCGATCGCATCCCCAGGCGGGAAATTCGCTTGCCAGGTCAAAGATACGGATCCGCAATTCCGGGGTCAGCCCTCGCCGGATCGGGGGCTTCGCGATGGGCATCCGCCAACGGTAATACTGGGATCGATGCACGCCGGCCCGGCGGCAAGCCTCCACCACGGACAAACCCAAAGCCAGGCCGGCCTCAATAGCGGCAAGACCATCCATCGCATTTGAAGCCATTTGTCGCATCTCCTTAGGGAATGTTTCCCGAGACGACCTTGCAGAAAAGGAACGTATTGACAAGATTAAGACTAAGTCTCATTCTGATCAAGGGCGGGGCTGGCCATCCGGGATACCCATTCCGGCGCCGGAAAAGGAAGGAGCGATATGGAACCGGATCGCATGGAAGGGGTGCAACGCAAGCTGTTCTCGACCCAAAGCGGCGAGGTCTTCGAATGCGCTTGCTTCGGTCGGCTCGTCATGACCTTCAAGGGTTATTGGATGGCCTTTGACAGGGAAGGCTTTCTGCGCTTCCGCCACGAAATCGCGGCCTTGGCGCATTGCCCCCGCGGCCGCGAGAGTATCCGGAGCAAGGGACTGCGCTTCAACGGAAACTCCGGCGGGGCCGTCTTAATCCTGAACCTGACCGAGACCGAGGAATTGGCCTGGCTGATGGAGGCCGCGCAGGCGGCCCTTACCGCCAGCGCCGAAAACCCCTTCCACCTTTCATCCCATTAGGAACGAAAAAACCATGCACCGTATCAGCCGAAGCCTTCTGACTGCATTTCCCATCGCGGCACAATTCGCCTTCTTTTCGGGAGAATCCCATGCCCATGCCCTGTGGATTATCCCCGGTGATGGCGGCTACAAAGTCCAATACGGCGAACCCGGCGAAGGATTGCTGGAAAAAAAAGACAAGCTCGAAGCCTTAGGCCCCATCCAGGTTCGGGATGATTCGGGCAAGGCGGTCCCGGGAGTCTTGCGCGAAGATCATGTGTCGGTTGCGATGCGTCGGGGAGGCGTTACGGCCTCCGCCGGGGAAGCGCCCCTCTATGGAGAAGGCGAACACGCGGGACGCCCCATCTGGCATGCGCGTTTCATCGCCGATCTCGGTCAAAAAACGGCGCCGACTCCCGGGGCCGCCCTGGAAATCCTTCCCGATGGAGCGGATGGGCTTTCGTTCTCTGTGCTCAAAGGCGGCAAGCCCCTCGGCGGTGAAGGCGTCACCTTGATCTCGCCTACGGGCTGGAGCAAATCCTTCAAGTCCGATGCCCAGGGCAAGCTGCGAATCGAAACCCCATGGCCCGGGCTTTACCTACTGGAAGTGGGTGTGGAAGAGAAAAAACCGGGCGCCCTCAAGGGTAAGCCCTATGCCAAGGTCTATAACGCTTTCACCCTTTCCTTCGTGAAGGAATAGAAAGTCGCAGCCGGGCCGACGAGACGGCGGCCGGCCGGAGCCGTCTCCCCCAATGCACCCCCACCACCCATTCCCATAAGCAAACCATGTTCTCACAATATCGCTCTTTCTTTTTTGCCTTTAGCGTCTGGATTTGCGTCGCGTGGATTTTACCTCGATGGATAGGCGCTCAAACCCTCGATTACGCTCCGAAGGATTCCGTGCAGACGCCCAAGGCGGACTCATCGCACAAGGTGGAAACCGATTCCGCTTCCGGCATCTCTCCTGTACCCGATCCATCCACGGCAGTCGATTTGGACAAGACATTGATCAAAGGTCGCCGGTCCGCCGTTCCCAAACAAAGCGACCAAGCGGCGCGCATTCCCCTGAAGAACCTGGAAAACCCGCAGTCTTATTCCATAGTGACCCGCAATGCCCTGGAGAAGCAGGGAATCACCTCTTATACGAGCGCCTTGCGCCTCGTTCCGGGAATCGTTTCCGAAGGCAGCAAGCCCGGCGTGCGTTCCTGGCCCTACCTGCGCGGCTTCCAGGATCAGGCCTTCTTCCGCAATGGGAAGATGCTGGGATCCTGGACCGAAGTGGATATCGCCAATATCGAACGGATTGAAGTGCTCAAGGGACCTTCCGGAGCATTGTTCGGGGGACATGGCCGTACCAGCTATGGCGGCGTCATCAATCGCGTGACCAAGAAGCCCGAATCGGATTTCGGCGGCGAAGCGGCTCTGATCGCGGGGAGCAACGGCTACAACCGCATGACCGTCGACGTCAACGCGCCGGTGGACAAAGAAGGACGGGTCCTTTCGCGCGTGAACGCCGCCTACCGCAAAGAAGATGCCGACCAGGACTATGGCTGGGGCGAAAGCTTTTTCTTCGCTCCGGTGCTCACCTACCAAGTGAGTGATCGCTTCAAGCTGTTGCTCGAATCCGAATTCTTCAAGTTCGAAGGTGCCGCGTCCGGAATTTCGGCCGGGGCCGGAGTCACCAACCTGAATCAACTGCTGCCTATCCACCGCGCATCCTTCCTGACGGACGAAATCGCGAACAACCATCAGACCGTCTACTTTAACGCCGATGCCGTTTACGAGCTGGGGCACGGATGGAACTCGACTACGACCTACGGGTTCTCGCATAGCGATTACAACTATTACGGCATTTCCGCTAGCGCCGATCTCGTTAAAAATACGGTGGAACGTACTGCCGGTAGCTATGTCTACGATATCAACTTCACCAACCTGCAGCAGAACTTCAACGGTGATTTCAAACTGGGGTTCGTCCGCAATCGCATCGTAATCGGATTAGACTACCTGCGCGACGAGGAGTTGTATTCCGGTGTGGGAGCCCGCCTCCCTTCGATTCCCTTCGGCCCGCAGGCGCCCTACGTCAACCGCATGTATATCGACAGCGTACTGGCCAACGTGCCCACCTCGCCCGGCGGTTCGCGTGATCAACGCTACAGCGGGTATGTCTCCGACGTGATAAGCCCATTGGAAAACCTCCATCTTATGGCCAGCATTCGGTACGAACGCGCCATCCTGGAATCTCCCAGCACCACCAATCCCGGCAGCTACCGGGAAGATACCCGCTTCAGCCAAGGAGCCTGGACCCCAAAGGTGGGCGTCGTCTATGAAATCATGAAGGATCGCCTTTCCGTTTATGCGAACTATATGGGCAGCCGCAAGAACCTATACAAGATCCGCGTTAACGACGGAACCGTCGAAGGCAAGGAAGTGAAGGCCGACCCCGAGGAGGCGAACCAGGTCGAAGGCGGCCTCAAAGTCGATCTTTTCGGCGACCGCCTGGTCGGCACGGCCAGTGTTTTCGATATCGTTGTGGACAACAAGGTGCGCACGGATCCGGCCAATACCCGATTCAGCATCCAGGACGGTACACAGGAGCACAAGGGCTTCGAGTTGGATCTCTTCGCTTCCCCGCTGAGCGGGATCGAGCTATCGGGTGGCTATGCCTACCTCCACGCTGAATTCCTGAACGGCACGACCAAGGGCAATGAAGTCCCTAATGCCCCGGAGCAGTCGGTCAAGTATTGGATCTCCTACCAGGTCAAAGGCGGAGTGATGCACGGGATCGGCCTGGGCGGCGGCGGCGACTATAGGGGAAGAGGCTTCACCAATGCCGCCAACACCATCACCTTGCCTTCGGCGCATGTTCTGGGCGCCTCGGTGTCCTACACCCAGCCCAGATATCGGTTGGATTTGACGGCCGATAACCTCAATGACGATTCGTATTGGGGAGTTACCGGCCAAGCTCTCCCGAGAAGGACCTTCAAGGGAAGCGCTTCCATCCGATTCTGATGGCTATCCGGCGAAATTCCATGAATTCCACACCTATCCTAACGAGCACCGGATTCCGGATTTGGCGTGGCCGGTGCCGCGTTCCGGAAACCTTATTCTTTTCCGCCTTGTTATGGGTAGCCGTCTCGGTGGAAGGCGACACACTTCCCATCGTCGGCGCCGCAGTCGAGGATAGCTCGGAATTCGCCAAGGATACGACGCCCCGTTCCGCCGAGTCCCCTTCCGAGCCGCCCTCGATCCGCAACCTCGACAAGACGGTGATACGAGGCGTATCGCGCGCTACATCCATTAAGCGCCAAGCCTACAACGTGAATGCCATCGATGCGACCAAGCTGAAGGAAAAGAACGTCACCGTCACGGAACTGCTCAACCAAAGCTCCGGGGTGGTGGTGCGTGAAGGCGGTGGCATGGGCGGCGGCGCCAGTATTTCGTTGAACGGCATGTCTGGCAACCAAGTACGCACCTTCGTCGACGGCTTACCGATCGATGTGTTCGGCCCGGCCATGTCGCTCGGGAATATCGCGCCCCATTCCATCGAAACCATTGAAGTCTATAAGGGGGTCGTCCCCATCCAGTTGGGCGCCGACGCCTTGGGCGGAGCCGTGAATATCAATACCAAGTCGCGCCAGACGCCATACCTCGACGCGGCTTACGCCCTCTCTTCCTTCAACACCCATCGAGCCACCTTGGCTGGACAGTGGGTATCGGATTCGACCAGAACCTTGGTGAAAGCGCAAGGCTTCTACAACCATTCCGACAACGATTACGAAGTCACCGTCCGTCCGCGCAACGAAAACGGCACCTACCGGACCCCACGCCGCCTCCCCCGTTTCCACGACGGTTATTCAGCCGGTTCGGCCGGAATCGAAGCCGGAGTCTATGGCCGCCCGTGGGCGGACCTGGCCACGGTGAGCTATGCCTATGCCAAAAGCCACGACGACATCCAGCACGCGGCCAGTATGGATCGCGTCTACGGCAAGGTGTTCACGGAATGGGACTCCCATAGCTACGGCGGCAAATACCGCAAACGCGACTTAGTCATCGCTGGACTGTCGATGACGGCCTTCGCCGTCTATACCGATGGTTTCTACCGGAGCGTCGATACCGCAGCGCGCATCTATGACTGGTACGGGAACTATTCGCCCAACGTGGTGGTGGAAAAGGGAGAAAGCGACTGGCAAAAAGTCTATTACACCTGGAATTCGGATGCCATCGCTTCCAATGTCAACCTGGCCTATGATTTTGGAGATGCCGGCGAGGCCGCCGTCAATTACGCTCAGACCCGTTACGCCGTGAAGACGCGCGACGAGCTGGATATTTTCGAATACTTGTACGACGAGCCCAGCGTGATTTGGAACCAGACCTACGCGGCTTCCTATAAAGTCACCCTGTTCGGCTTGTGGACCACTACCCTTTTCGGAAAGCTATACCGCACCACCCCGGAGTTCAGGACCTACGACTACGGCGAAGCCGAGGAAATCGTGAACCGCACCGACCGCCTCTATCCGGGCTTCGGGCTGGCGGCCACCGTTTTCGCTTCGCCGGCCCTGCAAGCCAAATTGTCGTATGAGCGGGCGGTGCGGGTACCGGAATCCGAAGAGCTCTTCGGAGACGCCGTTCTACAGGAAGCCAACCTCGATCTCAAGCCGGAGCGCAGCCACAACTGGAATGTAGGCGCCCTGTACCACCGGACTTTTTCCGGTTTGCGCCTGAACCTGGAAGCCAACGCCTATTACCGGGGCATTGAAGGGCTGATCCGGGAGGACTTCCAGGGAGGGCCACGCACCCGCTTCGTCAATCTCACAAGCTCAACCATCGCGGGCATAGAAGGGGAAGTCGGATTCGATTTCCGGCGCGTGGCGGAAGTACGCGCCAACCTAACCTATGATCGCGCCGTCAACACCACCCGTACCGATAACGGTTTGCCCAGCCAGGTGTATCTCGATCGCATCCCCAACCGCCCCTACCTTTATGGAAACGTCCTATTCGCCGCCCACTGGCGCGAGCCAGCCGACCTACCCGGCAAGATCAGCCTCTCGCTCGACTCGCGCTGGGTTCATTCCTATTACCTGTTTTGGGAAAGCCAGGGCGAAGCCGAGACCAAGTTTTCCATTCCCGGCCAATGGGCGAATTCCGCTGCCCTCGTTTACGGATCCTCCTCGGATCGCTACAGCCTGGCGCTCGAATGCGACAACCTCATGGACGAGGACCTCTACGACAACTTCCGGCAACAGAAGCCTGGCCGCTCCTATTCGGCCAAGATTCGCTTCGGCCTTTGATGCCTTTTCTTACAACCAACGCCCCCAAAGGATACCCCATGCGTCACCCCATCCCGTTCCGCTGCACCCTGGCCGCGACCGCGCTGCTCGCGGGTTGCCTCGTCGACGACAAGAAAAAAGATGATGATGACGGCTTTACGCCCCGAGGCGAATACGTCATCGGCATTACCAGCCAAGGCGATGAAGGAACCGATTACCTGATGACCGCCGCCTCCCTCCTGGAGGGGACCATTTCGCCCACCGGCCGGGGCATCGAGCAAACCGGATGGCGCTACATGGGATCGAACCACGGCGTTTTCTACAGCGTGGGCTATTTCTCGGACAACAATTTCATCGCTTACGTCAAAAACCCGGATGACCCCGATCGTATCGTCGAAAAGGGGCGCTTCACTTTTCCGGTAACCCTCGATCAATTCGGGACGGTCAACGAATCCGAGATGCTGGCCATTGAAATACCACGCAAAGGTTTCGTGAAGCGCACGCTTTTCCGCATCGACCTCGACGAAGTTTCCATCGCCGATACCGCCATTCACGAAATTTGGGAAAACCGATCCGATTCCCTGGGAGCCCAACCCGTCTCGGTTGTTTACCGCGACGGGAAAGCTTTCGTCGCCTTCTATCCCATCCATGCCCGCGGCGATTTTTCCACTCCCCAGACCGACACCTCCTATGTCGGCGTTTTCGATTATCCCAGCCTTCGTTTCGACAAGGTGATTAAGGACGCCCGTGGCGGCGCCCTGGGAATGTATGGCAATAGCAATGGCTTGATCAAAACCGCCTCCAACGATCTATACGGCTACTCCTGCGCATCGACCGCCTGCTTTACCACCGACTCCACGGTCGGTCATTCCACCATCCTTCGCATCAAAAACGGGGAGACTGATTGGGATGAGGATTATGTCTGGGATTTCCAGGAAGCCACCGGTAAGAAACTGACTTGGTTCGCCCCCATCGGAGGCGAATTGGCCATCGGCCGCGTCATGCCCGTCTCGGACTTGGAAGCGGAAGGAAAACCGGATGAGGAGTTGGAATGGTCAGCCTTGGGTTTTCTGTTTAACCAGGATGTCTACATCCTCGACCTAGCGAACAAAACCGCTACGCCCGTCGAGGGCGTTCCCACCCACGGCGGGGAATACGGATCAAATGTTTATGTCGAGGACGGCATGGCCTACTTGAACGTCGTCACGGAGGAAGAAGCGGCGATTTACGCCGTCGACATCGAGGCGAAAACGGGCGCCAAGGGAGCCAAGGTCATCGGCGCTGGCGTGAAGATGATTTCCAAATAAATCCGGATATCGCGCCATGACTCCTCTTTCCGCCAGCCGACCCTCCTCCTTTCGCCGCCCGACGCGCTGGAATTTGCTTTCCCGCCTGCTGGCGGCCGGGCCGGGCGGCTATGCCTTGGGATCGATGACTTCGGCTTTCCTCGCCTTGTCTTTGCCGATGGCGCGTGAGGAAGCGGTCCTCTTCGCTTCCTTCGTAGGATTCCTGGTCTATCCTGCCGCCTGGATATGGGCCTTTGCCGCGCGCACGCCGCGGCGCGCCTGGATAGGAATGCTTTTGCCCGCGGTCTTGCAAGCCGCCGGCATTTGGATCTTGCGCCGACACGGTTGGGGATAGGCCGTTAAAATGCATTCCTCCTCCCTCCCAAGTCCCCAGCGGGATCCCGAATCCGCCCCGTCTGGACGGGTACGACCGGGCTTCCGCGCCGCGCAAACCTGGTTGCATACCTGGATGGGCCTTATCCCCGGCTGGCTGCTGTATGCGATTTTCCTGACGGGCACGGCTTCTTACTTCAAACCGGAAATCACGCAGTGGATGCAGCCCGAAGCCGCCCAGTCCGCTCTCGCCGGCATGCAGGCCCTGGAGAGGGCCCGGGACACCCTGGCGGCCGTCGCGCCGGATGCGCGCAACTGGTATGTGCAATTGCCCGGCGAAAGGAGGCCGGGCATACGCATCGCCTGGTATGATCCCGGCGCGCGCGAAAGCTATCGCGAGCGCATGCTCGACGCCGGACCGGCGGCAGCGCCCGTGCGGGATTCCAAAGGAGGCGAATTCTTCTACCGCTTTCATTTCGAATTGGGTTTGCCCTATCCCTTCGGCCGCTGGCTGGCCTGCTTCGCCGGCATATCGCTGATGGTCGCCCTCGTCACCGGCATCATCGCCCACCGCCGTTTCTTCGCCGATCTTTTCACTTGGCGCCTCGGCAAATCCCCTTTCCGCTCGTGGCTGGATTTCCACAATGCCGCCGGAAGCCTGTCCTTGCCCTTTTTCCTCATGATCGGTTATACGTCGCTCATCATGCTCATGGAAATGTTTTCCCCTTGGGGGAGGCTGGCCACCGAACCACCGCCTTCCTCCGCCATGGAGACGCGCGCGCGTCCCGCGCCCCCATCCGTAACTCATCAGGTACCCGCCGTGGATGAAGCGCAAGTCGCTGCTCCGCGGCCCGTCGACTGGCGTTCGCTGCTGGCAAAGGCGCAGGGAACTTTCCGGAAAGACGGACTGGCGGTGGAGCGCGTCGACTGGTATGAACGCTCGGGAGAAAAACCCCGGATTGTCTTTTACTCCACCTCCGGGCCCAGCATCGCTTGGTCGCCCCATCCCGGATTGGCCTTCCATGCCCTCACGGGCCGGCCTTGGGCCGAATCGTCGGGAGGGGAGAAAAGGGAGGCCGTCGGAGCGGCAGCTCTCACCCATGATTTTCTCTATGGTCTCCACCTGGGCCGCTTCGCCGATCCCCTGATGCGCGGCCTATTTTTTTTCATGGGGCTGTCGGGGGCGCTCCTCATCGCCAGCGGCATGCATGTTTTCCTGATTCGGCGCCGCGCCAAATGGACTTCGCGGGCGGATCGAGGACGATCTGGCATCGGCCTCTTGCTGGTGGAGCGCGTCAATGCCGGCATGCTGGCGGGGTTTCCCTTGGCTTTCGCGGCCATGTTCTGGGCCAACCGCATTCTGCCCGCGCATTTGCCGCTTCGCTTTGCCTGGGAAATACGCTGCTTTTACGGCGCGTTGGCAACCTGCCTGATCGTCGCCCTGCTATTGCCCGCCCGCCGCGCCTGGCCCACCCTTTTCGCGGCGGCGGCGCTGATGTTCGCCGCCTTGCCCCTGCTCGACATGGGCTTGGCCTGGCCCTTTTTCATTCAGGCCTGGAGAACAACCTTTTCCGCCCAGGAGGGAGCCGCCGTCTTCCACGGGCATTTGGGTTTCGATGCCTTGATGATTTTCATCGGCGCGGGATTCGCCTGGGCATGGCGGCAGACCCTGGCCGCGAGGAGGAGGGACCCGCCATCCGAATCCTCCGTCGCCCTGCCCTTGCCCTCATTGGCGGAGACCGCATGAGCGCACTGGCTTTTTTAGTGGCCGGCATCGGGCTGGTCTTACTGGCCTTCGGCATGAAAGCTCATGCAGGGTCCTGGCCATTCGGCGCCATCAACCGATCGTCACGCCTTTCCCTGAAAACCATGGGATGGCTGGTCTGGCTCTTTTCCCTGGCTCTCTTCATCACAGATCGGGGAGCCGCGCTAGGTATCCTGGTTTGGTTATCCGTGAGCGCCTTGCAAGGCATGGCCCTCACGGTGGTCCTGGGACTTCATCGCCCGGTCCGTGATGGGCGTCTTCGGCGGGAAGAGCGGGCTTGGCGCGAAAAATGAGTCGTGAGTCCGGCCCACACCTATGGGAATAAAAATCAGGGAGTGGGAGGATGCAGTCCCGCCGACCTGCGCCTGTCTTCCCTCCTGCCCAATCCATTTCTCACCAGAAGTTTTTGCACGGTGGTTGGGCTGACGTAAAGTTTTTTCAGCTGCAGATAGAAGGAAATCCGGTTGGATCCCCATTCGGGGAACTCCGCGGCCAGATGAATGATGAGATCCTTTGTCGAAACGGCGACGGCTTGTGGATGCGCGCGGGTTTCATCTGGGTCATCTTCGCCATCGTGGCGTTTGTGCCGTATCCACTTGTAATAATAGCTACGGCTTATCCTTAATTTCTGACAGGCAACGCTGACGTTACCCAATGTTTTCGCCAACATTTCCAGATCGGGCATTTTATCGAATATGCGTTGCGATTTCATCGAGGCCAACCCTTCCTTGGTTCGGATACGATTTTCGGTGGACAATGGTTGTGAGATTCGGTCACATGAACCCTTGAAGCTCCAATCCACTTTGAAATAGTTTGAACTCAAGAAAAGATAAAGACTAAGTCTCAATCTTTTTAAGGGATGTCTCCGGCTGCAAAGCCGAAAGCCAATACAGCCGACATCCGGAATAGACAACATCGCACGCAACTAGGGGTATTCGGCGAAGCCCGAATGTTGTCGCTGATTCAAAATCGGAGATCGAAACCAATGGAATTGTATTACGAAACCGCCGGCCCCGCTAATCCGGACATCCAGTCTCCCGCCGACGGGAACTTGCCGACGAGAAGCAAGTCCGAGTGGATGGACAGGACGGGAAACGGCGGACCTTCCGTTTATCCCCTCGCCGGTTCGCGCGAAGGGTTGGCCCAACTTCCCCGGATGCTCGCCTTGGCCGTTGATGCCGCGCTCATCTTCCGTAGGCTCGGAGGCCCGTTGCCGGCAGGGTCAACGGCGGAGGTGTTTCGAGCGGTGAGCGATGCCCTCGGGCCGGAGGAGGTGCCCGTCCTGGGAATGGGAGCGGAAAATGCTTTGCGGCTAATGGCCCAGGTGCTGGTGGAATACGGTATCGACCTTTCGCATCCGCGCGCGGCCGCCCATTTGCAGCCGCCCCCCCTCTGCGTAGCCACCGTCGCGGATACCCTGGCCAGCGCGACAAACGCCTCGCTTGATACCTATGACTCGGGGCCCTCGGCCATTGCCGTGGAGCGTTGGCTGATTGGAGCGCTGGCGAAAATGGCACGGCTGGGACCTCGCGCGGACGGGGTGCTGACCCCTGGGGGCTCCTTGTCGAATTTGCTCGGGATACTACTGGCCCGGGACGCCACCGGTTGGCGCCTGAATATCGACGCCCGGCGCGCGGGCGTGGCGGCCATTCCCACACCGGTGGTGTTATGTTCGGAGCTGGCGCATTTCTCCGTCCATCGCGCTTGCGCCGTTTTGGGGCTGGGTGAAAACGCCGTGCATCCGGTGCCGACCGACGCGCGGCGCATCATGCGAACCGATGCGCTAGAAGAAATCCTGCAGAAGCTGGAAGGTAAGTACACGCCGGTGGCCATCGTGGCCACGGCGGGCACCACCGATTTCGGTTCGATCGATCCGCTGGCGGAAATAGCCGATCTGGCCGCTAAACATCGCATATGGCTGCATGTCGACGCCGCGTATGGGTTCGGAGCCTTATTCTCCGACAGGCTGGCAAGCCGGCTGGCGGGAATCGAACGCGCCGACTCCATCACCCTGGATTTGCATAAGCTGGGTTGGCAGCCCGCAGCCGCCAGCGTCTTGATGGTGAAGGATGGAAACAGTTTTACGGCTCTGGAACGTGAAGTGGCCTATCTCAATCCCGTCGACGACGCCGACGCCGGGCTCGACGGACTGCTAGGACGCAGCCTGCAAACCACAAGGCGTCCCGACGCGGTGAAAATCGTAGCCACCTTGCTGGCACATGGACGTAACGGGCTTGGAGCCATGGTCGATCATTGCCATGACCTGGCCCGCTACGCGGAGCGCCGTATTTCCAAAGAAATGGATCTGGATTTAGTGTCCGCGGCCGGCCTCACCACCGTCGTTTTCCGTTACCGATCCCCGAAAATGCGGGCTGGTGCGAATGTACGGCGCGAGGACGCCATACAGGGAGCATTGCGTCGTCTGCTTCTGGAGCGGGGTATCGCCTTGATCGGCCGCACCGAGGCAACCATCGGCGAAACCGATGACGCGCCTCGGGTTTGCTTGAAATTCACCCTGCTCAATCCCGTCGCCAAAACCGGCGACGTCGACGATCTCGTGAACGCCGTCCTTCGTGCGGGCCGCGATGCCGAACAAGAAGTCGGGGAGGGAGCGGCATGACCGGCTATCCCCTTCCCCGACCTCTCCCCGCTCCCGCGCGCGGCATCGCGGCCGGATACGACGTGGTTGCCATCGGATGCGGGCCCTTCAACCTGGGTCTGGCGGCGCTCGCTTCCGGTTTGCCCGGTTTGGAGTTGGCCGTGTTCGAAGCCAAGGCCGAATTGCGTTGGCATCCGGGAATGATGTTCGAGGAAGCGACGCTCCAGCTCAGCTTTCTGGCCGACCTGGTCACCCTGGTCGATCCCACCCACCCCTTGTCCTTTCTAGCCTATCTTCGCGACCAGGATCGCATGTATCCTTTTTTCATCCGCGAACAATTCCATCCCACCCGACGCGAATACGAGGACTATCTGCGCTGGGCGGCAGGCCTGCTTTCTTCCGTGCATTTTTCCCACCGAGTCGAAGAAGTACGCTGGGACGACTCCCGCTCGCGCTTCGAAGTTTCGGTACGCCGTCCCGACGGCACGCAAATTCGCGCGGTGGCCAAGCATTTGGTCGTTGGCATCGGCACCGAACCCATGCTCCCGAAATCGCTGGAGGGATTGCCTCCTTCGCGCCTCCTGCACTCGGCTGACTATCTGCATCGTCTCTGCGATGTGGAGCGGGCGCGGCATATCACCCTGATCGGATCGGGGCAATCCGCCTCCGAAATAGCGGTGGATTTGCTAAGGCGAAATCTCGACGGAGGCCCTCCCATCACCTGGGTGACCCGCACTCGATCCTTCGCCCCGCTCGACTACTCCAAGTTGGTATTGGAAATGACGACTCCGGCCTATATCCGTTATTTCCACGGCTTGCCCCAGGAAACGAAGGACAGGTTGAACGGCGAGCAATGGCAACATTACAAGGGTATTTCCATCGAGACTATCGAGCAAATCCACGATCTCCTGTATCGACGGGAGATGAAACACGGCTTGGCAGAGGTGGAATTGCGCTGCGCCACGGCGGTCGAGACGGCCCTGGAGATTTCGGTTGAAAATGGTGGGGAATCCTCGCAGGGAATGGATGCCTCCGGCCGATCCGGAACGCTGATGCTCGGGATGCGTCATCGCGACACGGATACCTTGTTCTCGAGAGAAACCGATTTGGTGGTTGCCGCCACTGGCTACCGGGAACGGAAGCCGGAATTCTTGACCGCTCTCGAACCCTTGTTGCGGCGCGATGCGCTCGGTCGCTACCGGGTACGCCAGGATTATTCGATTGAATTGGACGACTCCGTCACGGGAAATATTTTCGTCGTGAACGCCGAGCTGCACAGTCATGGGGTGGCATCACCCGATCTCGGCGTCAGCGCCTTCCGCAACGCGACCATCCTCAATACCATTGCCGGAACTGAATTCTTCCGCCTTCCCCGGCGCACAGCCTTCACTCGTTTTACCGCCCCCCACCCCGCCCATGTTCCGGAGGAAGCGGCGGCGGGGAGGCCGATGGGAAAACGAACGCAGCCCATGGCCTGGGCATTTCGGGATGCGGAACGATAGTGGGCCTGAAACCGTTCCTCATCCTGATGACTGTCGTGTCGGTGGTTTCCGATTCGATGCTTCACCCTTTTTACCCCCAATACTTCCAGGAGATTTTCGGGGTTGAGGACGCAAGGCATGTCGGATTTTACATCGGGGCTTGCAGCCTTACGGTGATGCTTTCTTTTCCCGTGTGGGCCCTGCTGTCGCGAAAGATCCATGTGCTTCCCCTCCTCATCGCGACCCAAGCGGCAACGGGAATCCTCAGCGTCATCTGCTTCTCGATCAAGTCGCTGACCTGGTTTTGGGTGGTTTCGCTGGCCATGATGGTGTTCAAAGCCAGCTACCTGCTGATTTACCCCTACGTGATGAGCCTGGAAGAAAAGGAATACCATGTCGGGACGATAAGTCTGCTTGCTTTCGTGGTCCATTTCGGCAATATCTTCGCGGCCCTGATGGCCGGCGTGGTATTCGAGTTGATAGACGCCCGTTACCTCTTCATCGCCATGGCTTGCGGAGACGTCCTGCAAATCGCCCTGTGCCTGGCCATACGGCGTTTGCCCTCCCCTGGAGTCGATGTCGGCGATGAGTCCCAAGGAAAGGAATCCGGATCCGGCGCTAAAAGTCCCGAGGAGAAGGCGCAATCCGGACCCATGCGATTTTTCATCCGGCGCCTGGGCGCCGTCATGATGCTGATGTATTTCAGCGCTTACCTGACCGAACCCTTTTTTTCGGCCTATTGGGAAGGTTTGGCGGCGAACGGTAATAAAATCCTTTCGGGCATCGTTTTCGCCATCCCCGGGGCGGCCGCGTTGCTGGGCCTGGTTTACAATGCCAGAAAGCGCGACGAGGATCAAACTCCATTCGCCGGCATTCTTCCGTCTATTTTGGCCGCGATACTCGGCCTGTGGCTGCAAACCTTGGGGTCACCCGCCGCCTTGGTGGCAGGGCGTTTTGCGTACGGACTGGCGCTTTTCCAATGCATGGTCCGCCTGGACGCCCTGCTTTTCCGCTTCAGTTCCCCTGCTGCTTATTCCGTGGACTTCAGCAAGATCAACATGTTCCAGGCCCTGGGCATACAGGCCGCCTCGCTGGCCGCCGGGTCGCTGGTTTCCGCCTTCGGGACCGGAGCCACCTTCACCCTGGCCATGGGTGGTTTCGCATTCGGAGCTCTGCTTTTCATCTGGCTTTTCCGCGCCACGCTCCGTCCAGGCGCAAAGGCCGTTTCTCAACCCGCCGCAGTGGCAGCCAAGGAGGCGCTATCATGAATGAAACACTTCTTACCCCCTGGCAGGCAGCCGATCATCTTCACCCCGAATCCTGGGACCGCTCCAACCGGTTGCTTGCGGCGAAGGCCATCGGCGAATTCGCGCATGAAAAATTATGGGAGCCCGAGCTTTTGCGTCGGGACGGCCCTTGGGGACATTACCGGATCGTTTTCGGATTCAAAGGCGATCAGGCGGCCGAATACCGATTCCGCGCCAAGGTGATGTGCCTCGATCATTGGCATGTGGATAAGGATTCGATAGAAAGGTGGGAAGGGGATAAGGAGACCCCTTTTGACGTCCTGCGGCTCATCGTCGAAGCCGGCGATCGACTCGGCATTCCTCCCGATTCGCTTCCCGAATACTTGACCGAATTGGCTTGCACGCTCTCCAGCGCGGCCTACAAGAGCAACCGCCATGAGCAAATGGGTTTGGACTCCGATGGCTTGGCACGCGGCGATTTTCAACTCATCGAAACGGGCATGACGGAAGGGCATCCCATCTTTCTCGCCAATAATGGCCGACTCGGTTTTGACGCCTTGGATTACCGGAAGTACGCCCCCGAAGCGGCCCATCCAACGGTATTGCTCTGGCTGGCCGCGGATAAGAGCCGCGTCGAATTCGCCTGCGTCGGCGACTTGTCCAGGGACGGACTCCTCGCGCGGGAAATAGGTTCGAAACTGCTGTCGAAGTTCCGCCTCACGATTGCGGAAAAGGGCTTGGACCCGGAACTTTATTTCCTCATACCAGTACACCCCTGGCAATGGGAAAACCGGCTGGCCCAGCTTTTCGCCCCCGACCTGGCGAACGGATGGCTCGTTTATCTCGGTCCGGGCGAGGATCGGTACTTCGCGCAACAGTCTATTCGCACCTTTTTCAACATCAGCAATCCTTGCCGATACTATGTGAAAACGTCGCTTTCCATCCTGAACATGGGGTTCACGCGTGGCATTTCCCCTTCCATTTCGACGCGCGCAGCTGCCGTGAACGAATGGGCTGACGCCTTGGTTCGCGGCGACGCTACTTTGCAAGCCTGCCGATTTTCGGTGTTGCGCGAGGTGGCTTTCATCGGTTACCGCCACCGGCTTTTTGAGGCGATCAGCGACAAGCGCAGCGACGACCGCAAGGAGATGCTGGCCGCCATCTGGCGCGAAAACCCAACCCTCCGTCTCAAATCCGGGCAGCGCCTCATGACCATGGCGGCCCTGATGCATATCGACGCCGATGGCAAGGCGCTTTTGCCGGCCTTGATGCGCCTTTCGGGGTTGGGATGCGACGCCTGGATGCGCGCCTATCTGCTCCATTATCTCAAGCCTCTGCTGCATTGCTTCTATGCGCATCACCTTTTGTTTACGCCGCATTGCGAAAACACCTTGCTGGTTTTGGAAGGCCACGTCGTGACGGCGGTGATTCTCAAGGATCTGGCTGAAGACATCGGCGTATGCAATCCGGAAAACGCTCTTCCCCTCGAGGTCAATCACCTGGCCTTGCGCGTTCCCGAAGAGGTGATGACCCTTGGAATTTTCACCGATGTTTTCGACTGCGTATTCCGTTTTCTCACCCCCATCCTTCAGGAACAGGCGGGTTATCCCGAGCAACGTTTCTGGGCACTGGTCGCCGAATGCATCCACGAATACCAACGCGAACACCCGGCGCTCGCCGCGAAATTCCGGCGCTACGATTTGTTCGCGCCTACCTTCATCCGAAACTGCCTCAACCGCCTGCAGCTGCGCAACAATCGGCAAATGGTCGATCTCAATGCGCCGGATCCGGTGGACAGCCTGCAAATGGTGGGCGTATTGCAAAACCCAATCGCCGCCTACCGGGAGGGCACGCCGGATTTTCCCGCCCCATCATTCCTATCCTCCCCGGACGCAAAGGAAGCCCATGCGAGCACCTGATCCCCTCTTCGCTTTCCGCGACCCATCTTCCCTCTCAACCCACCGAAACCCGGAACGGGCAAAGGGATCCGACTTCGCCGAGGAAGTCACTCCCCAGGGAAGATTTTCCTTGCGCGCCTTACGCATCCCCGACGACATCGCCATCATTCATGCTTGGGTCACAAGGGAATACGCGGGCTTTTGGGGTCTGACCGGCAAAAGCTTAGGGCAAGTCGAAGAGGCCTATCGCGAAATAGCACGCACCGCTGACATTTATCTCGGTTTTTTCCAAGGCGATCCGGCCTTCCTCATGGAATCCTATTTGCCGGCAAGTCACCCTGTGGGAGAGCATTACCCCGTCCTTCCGGGTGATCGCGGCATGCACCTATTAGTGGCTCCGGCGGAATCGCCCATGGCAGGATTCACCTGGGCGGTTTTCCGCGTGGTGATGGATTTTCTTTTCAGCGACCCTGCGGTGAAGCGGATCGTGGTCGAACCGGATATCCGTAATGCAGGTATCCACGCGCTTAACCGACGCGCGGGTTTCCGTTACACCAAACCCATCAACTTGCCCGGAAAAACGGCGCACCTAGCTTTTTGCACCCGGGAAAACTTTGCCTCGTCCGTCAAATCCGCCGCGGACGCCGGTGGAAATACTACCACCCCGCCGCTACGGGCAACTTCCACCCAGACGTCCCCGATCTCGCATTTACGTCCGGAGATCTGGCGGGAGGTCAATGCCGCGCTGATCCGCAAGGCCATTTCCGAATTCGCGCATGAACGGCTGCTTAAACCCATTCTCAGCGGGGGGGACGGCCCCTGGGGCGAATACTTCCTTTGCGGCGACGACAACAGAATCCAATACCGATTCAGGGCCCGGATACTGGCGCTGCATCATTGGGATATCCAAACATCCTCCCTGGCCAAAACCGTTGCGGGCGTCGAAGCGCCCCTTGACGCGCTGGAATTCGTCTTGGAAGTTAAAGGTCAGCTCGGACTGGGAGCGGAGGTGCTTCCCGTCTATTTGGAAGAGATGACGAGCACGCTTTACGCCATGGCCTACAAGCGGGATCATCAGGCCCTGAGCGCAGCCGATTTGGTGCACGCCGGATTCCAGGAGATCGAGTCGGCAATGACCGAGGGGCATCCGGCCTTCGTGGCCAATAGCGGCCGGGTCGGATTCGATGCGAACGATTACCTAGCCTACGCCCCGGAAACGGGGGCGCCGATCCACCTTCTTTGGCTGGCCGCGCATAAGCATCACGCCCAATTTCATGGAAGCCGGGATTCCTCGTATGAAGAATTGATCCGCGAGGAACTTGGCGACGATACGGTAGCCGCCTTCCGCCTGAGGCTGGAAGCATTGAACCTCCATCCCGGGGACTATTTATTCATTCCCGTCCACCCATGGCAATGGTTCAACAAGCTGATCCAGGTTTTCGCGGCGGACATCGCCAACCGGGATCTGGTCTGCCTGGGTTATGGAGAGGATACCTACCGGGCGCAGCAGTCCATCCGCACCTTCTTCAATCTCTCCCATCCCGGGAAACGCTATGTGAAAACCGCCTTGTCGGTGCTCAACATGGGGTTCATGCGCGGCTTGTCGGCAGATTATATGCGGGACACTCCCGCCATCAACGATTGGATCGGTGATTTGATCCGGAACGACGGGTTTTTCTTGGAGCATGGTTTTGACATACTACGGGAGGTGGGCGCCATCGGTTACCGCAGCCCGCTGCTTGACGGCGCGGTCGAGAAGAAAAGCCCGTATCGTAAGATGCTGGCCGCGCTTTGGCGCGAAAATCCCGTCCCCGGGACACGCCCCGGCGAGCGCCTGATGACCATGGCAGCCTTGCTGCACCGGGATCGGGATGGCTTCGCTCTGCTGCCCCAATTGATCCAAGCCTCCAATTTGGACGTCGATACCTGGTTGCAACGGTATTTCCGCTGTTACCTCGCCCCGCTGGTGCATTGTTTCTACGCCCATGACCTCGCCTTCATGCCCCATGGCGAGAACCTGATTCTCCTTCTCGTGGGCAACGCTCCTGTCCGGGCTTACATGAAAGATATCGCCGAAGAGGCGGTTATCATGGACGTGAACAGGCCCTTGCCCGACCGGGTGGCGAGAATCAGGGCCGACATTCCCGAAAACATCAAGTTACTGTCCCTGTTCACCGATGTATTCGACGGCATTTTCAGGTACTTGGCGGAAATCCTGTCGGAGCAGGCGGAGTATGCGGAGGAAAGGTTCTGGGACCAGGTGGCGATGTGCCTCCGGGAGTACATCCGCACGCATCCCGAATTCGGCGATAAAATGCGCCGCCATGATTTATTCATTTCCGAATTTCCTCATTCCTGCCTGAACCGCCTTCAATTGCGGAACAACCGTCAAATGGTCGACCTTACCGACCCGTCGGGCGCGCTCCAATTCGCCGGTACCCTGAAAAATCCGGTGGGAGATCTCATCAGGAGAGACTGAAGGTTTAAACCATCCGCGATCCTGTCGCAAACGGTTAGGAACTACAGCGAGGCACCGCCTTCCCAGGCAGGTGCGGAGCGGCTATCTTGTATTCAGATTAAGACTAAGTCTTAATCTGAATACAAGATAGCCGCTGTGGATGCGATGCCGACGCTGGATCTGGGACCGTTTTTCCAACCTCCAGATTTTTCACTACTCGCGATCCGCGACTCGACAACCAGGAATGACGACCCATGACAACACCCTTCAGCTCCATAGCCGTCTTGCTCAATACCGATGCCGGCCCGGGTGCGCCAAAGCGGATGGTACCTAGGCGAAATCCCGGACCCCCTAACCTCGCTTGGGGAGTCCTCTTGACCGGTATCGCCTTTCTGGGATCCGGAATAAACGCAGCCGCAGCGGATGCCCAAACCGAGGCCACCACATTCTCTAATGCCATCGACTCGGCGCTTTCCCTGGGCAAGCAAGTCGTCACAGCCAAACGGCGGGATCGCAGCGATCAAGTGGCCAAGGTGCCGCTCAAACGCCTCGAAAACCCCCAGGCCTACAGCACCATCGATCGCAAGACGCTCGACGAGCAAGTCATCGTGAACTTCGACGACGCCTTGAAGAATGCTCCCGGACTCGACAAACTGTGGGAACCCACCGGCCGCGGCTATGGCGATGGCGCCTCCTATTACTCCCTGCGCGGCTTCGAAGCCCAGGCCACCGTCATCGACGGCGTGCCCGGCCTGACCAGCGGAAGCCTGGATCCGGCCAATATCGAGTCCATCGAAGTGATCAAGGGCCCATCGAGCACCCTTTTCGGCAGCAGCCTGGTGTCTTATGGAGGCCTAATCAATACGGCGACCAAGAAACCGTTTTTCGGCACGGGCGGCGAAGCGGCTTATACGGCGGGTAGTTTCGGACTCAACCGCGTCACGGCGGATTATAACCTCCGCCTTCCTTCCGAACGCCCCATGGCCTTGCGCATCAATACCGCTTGGCATAGCGAAGAAAGTTTCCAGGACGCGGGATTCAAGAAAACCTTCTTCGTGGCGCCCTCGCTCGCCTATGAGGCCACCGACAAGCTGTATTTCCTGGTCCAATCGGAATTCATGCGCAGCGAGGCCACCAATCCGACCATGCTTTTCCTCAACCGGTCCAATCCGGTGCAATACGAAGATTTCGAGGCCATCGGCTATGACCCCACGAAATCGATGACCGGCAATGATCTCTCCATCCGCAACCCGCGCTTCCAGCTCAAAGGGGAAATGCGCTATCGCTTCGCCCCCGGCTGGACTTCGCAGTCCGTGCTGTCGCGTGGATCGATGGAATCCGACGGTTATTACTCCTACCTGTGGGATACCTTCGCGGACAAGGGCCAATTCGCCGTCTATGTCAGCGATCAGCAGGCCTCCACCCTCACGACCGACTTGCAACAAAATATTCTCGGCGAATTCGAACTCGGCGCGACCAGGCACAAGGCCTTGCTCGGCTTCGACCATTACCGCCGCGAATCCCGGGATCAAAGCACGGGCTATTCCTGGCTTTTCGACGTGACCCCGCAAGGCGATTACGATTTCCATGACATCTATAGCGATACCGAGGTGCCCGTGCGTTCGTTTTCGCACCAAACGGTGGATTCGCTTTTGGCCTCCTCTCCGCGCGGCAACAGCCATACCTTGCAAACCGCCTCCAGCGTCTATGCTTCCGACGTCGTCTCTTTCGGCCCATGGGTATCCGCCATGGCCGCCTTGCGCCTCGATTATTTCGACACCGATGGCGAAATCGGCCTGGATGAGGACGACTATGACCAATGGGCCTTGTCGCCGAAATTCGGCTTGATTGTGCAGCCCCTGCCCGACCAAATCGCCTTATTCGCCAATTACCAGAACGGTTTCAAGAACGTGGCTCCGGCGCAAGTGGCCGACGCCGACGGCACCCATCCCCGATCCAAGACCTTCGAACCCGAACATGCCGACCAAATCGAAGCGGGAATCAAAACCGACTGGCTGGACGGCCGGATTTCTTCAACCGTGAGCGCATATTATATCCGGGTGGAAAACCGCGTCATGGCCGACGCGGCCAATCCCAATAACAGCATCCAAGGCGGCGAAGTGGAAAGCCGGGGAGGCGAGATCGAGGCGCAATGGAAGGCATGGCCGGGTTTGGAAATCGCCGGCGCCTACAGCTTCAATGAAAGCGAGGTGATCAAGGCCGATAATACCAGCATCTGGGCCGAGGTGGGCAAGCGTCCCGTGGACGCCGGGGCCAAGCATTTATACAACCTATGGGCGACCTATCGCCTGCCTTTCGAAATGCTGCGGGGTTTCGGCCTTGGCGGCGGCCTCAACGGGGCCAGCGAATTATGGATTCTGGACAGCGACATCACGGGCCGCTTCACGCTTCCGGCCTATACCGTTTTCAACGGGTCCCTCTTTTATGACGCGCGCGATTTTTCGGTCACCCTGAAAATCGACAATATCAACGATGACTTTTATTACAAAGGCTATTCTACCATCAACCCGCAAAAGCCCCGCAATGTATTGGCGCGAATAGCCTATAAGTTTTGACCGCTCTGCGGCGGCGCCCGCGCTATTGCGCCGTGGGAATCTTAACTCTAGGTCCGGCTGAGGAAGTGTACCGGCAACGACGCTAAATCGGTGACGGTGGACTTGATCAGCATGATGGTTTCCTCATTGAAATCGAGGATGAAGGCGCCCAAGGCCAATCCCATCAAAAAGGCATAACTGCCGACTTTATAGGTATTCAGCCGCGTCCGGATAAGGGTCAAGGGACGCAAGGGAGGCCTTTGTACGGCATAGGCCCGGGGCAGCTTCCGCACCGTCCTTTTGGTGGATCGGTTGGAAGCCAGTTTATGGGCCAACCGCCGCAGTTGGGCCTGTCGATGCTGGGCTTCGAGATTCAATTCATAGTCCATGGTGGACCTCAGCCTCCAAAAAGGGATTAGCTTCCTCTTCCTTTCCATTATGGGGGGCGCGGGTATGGATACTCCAGAATGGAAAGGGTAAAAACCGACTTGGATTGGGGCCTTTAGAGGAGGTTTCTAAAACCCCAAAGCCGGTTCTGAACGGCGCCGATAGACTTAGATGGTCGTTTCTCCGGCACCGACCGGCCGGAAGCTAAACTTGCAGCCTATGTCGAATGCCTTTGCCGCCGGTGGAAACCTGCCTTGAGCCCTCCCACCACCCTTTTCCGTTTTCAACTCAACTTCTCCGACATCGATCGGGGCATTTACAAAACCCTCGATTTGCGCTTGGCCATGCACCCCTCGGAAAGCGGCGCGTATCTGATGACGCGCTTATTGGCCTATGTGTTGAACGAAAGGGAATTCCTGGAGTTTTCGGGTGAGGGCCTCGGCGATCCCGATACGCCGGCGATTTGCGCCAAAACGACTGGCGGCGATATTTTGCTATGGATAGAAATCGGCAATCCCAGCGCGCGCAAGCTGCACAAGGCAACCAAGGCTGCGCGGCAAGTCATGGTTTACACCTACAAGGATCCGCTAGCGCTTCTCAAGGAAATTCGCGAGAACAAAGTCTTTCACGCCGAGCAAATCGAAATTTTTGCCTTCCCCGCTCCTTTTCTGGAGGCCCTGGCGCAAAGGCTCGATCGCAAAAACACCTGGGATATCCTGGTGCAAGACGGCTCGCTCACCGTGAACATCGGCGAATATTCCGAAGTCTCCGAGATACGGCAAGTCACCTTAGGTCCTGCTGGATAGGCGAAAACGCAGCGACGCAATCTCGGGGATAACGGGTTCACTTCCAGCTTGCCAGAATCAACAACCGTGGTAGGGTTCAAAGCCGCGAGCTGCTTCTTGAACCCTTAACTAAAACTCTAGCGTTACCCTGCCGCCGCTTTGCCACTGCCCGGTGGGGTCGCGGTAGAGGATAGGCGAAAAACCCAACCCCACTTTGCGAATGGCCGCCTTGCCTTCTTCCCCCAAACGATGGAATTGAATGGCGGACACCAGTACCGAGACCATACCGCCCAGGGCGAGAAAACTACCGCCTTGAATCCAGAGAATGCCCTCTTTCAGGTCATCGGAATCGCCACCCACAAAAGGAAAGAATAGATAGCCCGATCCAAGGAGTTTAATAAACCCGATAAAGGTCAAAACCGTACCGGTAGCAATACCTGTAACTCCCAGCCCATAAGCCGTCCACCCGCGATAATGCGGCTGAAACCCCGGAACCATCCTATCGGCTTGCCTATTCATCTCATGGGCTCCACTCCCCAGGATGGGAACGCCGATCAAAAAACCCGGTATCGCGAGAACGTAAATCGGTTGAGCTCCGGGTATGAACCCGATCACGCTCATGACCGCGCAGGTTTTCAGCCAACCCATGCCGAAGCGATACCGGCTCTCTCCCCTCTGGAAGTCGGCATAAGCCAAGGTCAATCGGGCATCATCAGCCTTTTCGGCAATCAAGGCTGGCGAAGCGGTGTCAAGCGTGGAAATCACCGCACCGGAATCGAGAGGCTGCTCCAATTTTGAAGGCGGTTCGATGAAGTCATACTCTTCTATCTCAGCGGGTTGTCCGCCGGATTGTGCGACCACTAAAGCGATGATAACCGGTAGGTGGAGCAGCATAGCGTTAATAGAGGAAATTCCTGAGATGATGCTGAGAATTTGGCCTCAGCCACACGGTATCAGAAACCCTACCCTATGTTCTGACTCCCAGGGAAGGCGCCCCTTGGGGCCAGAGGGGGTAGGTCGAGACCCTGCCGACGCGAATCCTACTCCAGGGATAGGCCTCGGGCGCGAAAAAGCCTGGGGCGTCGAACCCCTTCGCGCCAGTCCCCGGACGAGTCCTCCGGGGAAAGCCGAATGAAAGGTGGTAATCGGAATCTTCACGGCAGCTGCGAGGGAAAGCGGTGAGTGCCTGAAAACCGGGATCGCCCCGCAGGCGAATGTCCCGCTCCAGGGGTAGGCCTCCGCTGTAGAGCCGATGGGGCTTCGCGCCGACTCCCGGTGGAGAAGGCGAGCGAAAGGCGGTCGCCGCCAACGGACGGGCGAGTTCCGCCTCGGAACCTGTGGAGAGGCGGCTGTCCGAGCCCGCCCGGATGGTGGAGACATCAGACTTTCGCGTCCATGCTCCAAAGCATTCTCGGCCGAGGACCTGCGAGCACGGTTTTCATGGCCGAACGTCAGCCCTCCCGTCGAGCTACCCGGATTGCGGTGACATCAGACTTTCACTACCCATTGCCCTGGAGACCCCGCGCCGCGGCGGCTCGACCGAGGGGGAGACTTCCCCCCCAAGCCTAAGTCAAATCCAAATAAACCTACTAATACCGTATGTTTACTAGGAATTCCACCAGAAGGGTTTATATTTCCTGCCTCAACCTTTCCTGAACCACCCTCAAGGGGTTTTTGTATGCAAGACCTCGTCCGCTCCGAAGCTTCCGCCCTGTGGAAAGAGAAGCTCAATACCGGCATCCGGCCCGACTGGCGCAACCATATCGACGAATTCGAAACCGATATCTTGCTCAAGAAGCAAGGCAAAATCGATCACAAGCTTTTCGCGGAAACGCGCCTGCGCATGGGCGCTTATGGCCAGCGTTATGACAATGGCCATCGTCACAATGGCCAGGAAATCCACAATATCCCTTTCTCCGAAGAGTTCAAGGGTCCCGGCACCTATTGGGACGCGCCTGGGATGGAGCGCATCAAGTTGCCCTATGGCGGCATGACGCCCGATCAAATGGACGTGATGGCCGATCTCGCCGAGGAATACAGCGACGGTATTTGCCATATCACCACGCGGCAAGACATCCAATTGCATTATGTGCATATCGAGAATTGCCCCAGCATGTTCCGCCGTTTGGCCGCCGCAGGAATCACCGTGCGCGAGGCTTGCGGCAATAGCGTGCGCAACGTGACCGGCTGCCCCCTGGCCGGGGTGTGCAAGGACGAGCAATTCGACATCACGCCCTATGCCCATGCCGTATTCGAATACCTGCTCGGGCATCCCGACGTGCAGGACTTCGGACGCAAGATGAAAATCGCCCTCTCGGGCTGCAAGCCCAATCCCTGCGGGCTCACCAATATCCATGACATCGGCATGATAGCCGCCAAGCGCACCGTCAACGGCAAGGAAGAGCGCGGCTTCGAACTCTATGTCGGCGGTGGTCTCGGGGCCGTGCCTTATGAAGCCAAGCTCTTCGGCGATTTCGTGGCCGAGGCCGATTTGCTCGGCCTGGTGCAGGCGATATGCCGCATCTTCGCCCGGCATGGTGAAAAGAAAAAACGCCATCGCGCCCGCATCAAGTACTTGGTGGCCGACATGGGCATCGAGAAATTCCGCGAAGCGGTCTTGGAAGAGCGCGCCAAGTTGCCCGACGATCCCCGCTGGCGATCTTTCCTCGCGAACATCGACAGCTTCGTCGAAAAGCCCTTGCACGAAGCCGGCGCGGAAGTTCCCAAGCGCGACGACGCCGAATACTCCCTGTGGTGCAAAACCAACCTCTATCACCAGCGCCAACCGGGTTATGTGACCGTCACCGTGGCCTTGCCTCTGGGCGACGCCTCCAGCAACCAGATGCGCGCCTTGGCCGAGGTCTGCCGCCGTTTCGTCAAGGATACGGTCCGCACCACGGTGGAACAGAACGTCGTCTTACGCTGGGTGAGCACCCAGGACGTGCCCGCGCTCTATGACGCCCTCAAGGCCATCGGTCTCAACGAAGCCGGAGCCGGCAGCGTGGTCGACATCACGGCATGCCCCGCCACCGATACCTGCAAGCTGGGCATCGCCAGCTCGCGCGGACTCGCTTCGGAATTGCGCACCCGCCTCGCCTCGCGTTTCCATGACATGGACGCCGCCGCCCAGAACCTGAAGATCAAAATTTCCGGTTGCTTCAATAGCTGCGGCCAGCAACATGTCAGCGATATCGGCTTTTACGGCATTTCCCGCAATGTCAGCGGCTATGTCGTCCCCCATTTCCAAATGGTCTTGGGCGGCGAATGGACCAATAACGGCGGCACTTACGGCATCGGCGTGGGCGGCATTCCCAGCAAGGCGGTTCCGGCCGTCGTCGACCGTTTGACCGAGCTCTACGTCACCCAGCGCGAAGGCAACGAAAACTTCCGCCAATGGGTTGAACGCAAGGGCAAGGGAAAAATCCTGGAAAGCGTGCAAGACCTTACGGCCGTTCCCGCCTATGAAAGGGACAAGAGCTATTACGTCGACTGGGGCGATGTGCGCGAATACAGCGTCAAGGACAAAGGCATCGGCGAATGCGCGGGCGAACTCGTGACCTTGGCCGACTTCGGGCTCAAGGCCGCCGACCGGGAACTCTTCGAGGCCCAGCTCAAATACGACGACGGCGACATCGAATCGGCGCGCAAAAAGGCCTATGACGCCATGCTTCTGGCGGCCCAGGCCTTGATCAAGAATGTCAACCCGGACATTTCTTCCGACCCCGACGCGGTCTATAAGGAATTCGTCACCCGATTCCACGACACCGGCATTTTCAACGACCCGCACGCGGGAGCCAGGGCCCAGCAGTATTACTTCCACGGCCACGAAGAGCGGTTGAAAAAACTGGACCGCGAGCAAACCGCCAGGCTCCTGCATGAGGCGCAAATTTTCGTCGAAGCCTCTCACAGTTGCCATGGCCGCCAAATGACGGCCGCCGAAACCAAAAAACCCGGCCTGGCCGGCGCCCAAGCCTGAGGATAGCTCGATGAATTTGCAACAGCTGAATTGGAAAATCCACTTGCTGAATCCAGGCAAGACCAAGCCTCCGCTTTGGTTCAAGGCTTTCAATACCTGGATTCCCGATGGACCGGAAATCTTCATCGACGTGGCCGACTATAGCCATGTCGGGGAAGGGCCCGTCACCCTCTTGGCCGGACATTACGCCAACTTCTCGCTCGACAATACCGGCGGGCGCTTGGGGCTATTGCTCGACCGGCGGCAGCCGCAAGACGGCGGCAATGCCGACAAATTGCATGCCGGTTTGAAAAGCCTGCTCACCGGCGCGGCGCGTCTGGAGCAGGATGCGACCCTGGAAGGCACGGCCGAATTCGACGCCGGGGATTTGAAGCTGGTGGTGAATAATCGCGCCATCGCTTCCAATACCGAAGCCGACTTTTCCCTCTTGAAAGCCGAGGTCTCGCCTCTGCTGGATGTCGTGCTGGGCGCCGGAAATTACACCGTCAGCCAGGACCCCGATCCCAAGCAGCGCCTGACCTTGCATATCAAGGCCAAAGGCGCGGTCAAGGTCGGCGATGCCCTGGCGAAATTAGGCTGACAAGTCCACCCTGTCCCCTCCCGGTTGCCGGCGCAAAGTTCTTTCCTACAAGCCGGCAATCACCTACCTTCCTGGCATTAGGACTCACTGAAATGCCTTCCTGATGGGAAGGGAGGGGGGGAAATGAAAATCACGCCCATCAATCCGGAAAACCTCCCGAAAAGCCCCGCCTTCTCGCAAGCCGTATTGGCTGAAGGGGGCAAGACTCTTTATATCGGCGGCCAAAACGGGTTTTCCCGCGAAGGCGCCCTGGTGGGTAAGGACCTTGCTTCACAAACGGGCCAGGCCTATCAGAATATCCTGGCGATACTGAAATCCGTGGGGGCTTCCCAACAAAACGTGGTGAAACAAACCGTTTATGTGGTCAAGGGGCAAAGCATCCAGGAGGGCTTTGCCGCCATGCAGGAAGTCTGGGGGAACTTTCCCACCGCCATCACCGTCGCATTTGTGGAAGCATTGGGCGCACCCGGCGCCGGGGTACTGGTTGAAGTCGATGCCATCGCGGTTATCGACAATGGATGAGAGGCCGGATGGATTCTCCGGCCCAGCGGGCTTCGGGGATCGGAGAAAAACAGTCGCGCTCAGATGTACGGAATATGCTCCCATGCCGCCATGAAGTGCCTATAATCGCAGGTCAATTCTTCGCCGGCTTCGATGTCGCGTTCGGCGACGCCAAGTCCGACCTGGGCGAAACCCACGTTGGCCTCGCGCGAATGGTTCATGTACTTACCCATGGTCGCCTCATAATAAAAAGGGCCGCCCGCTTCGGGTTCATACATATGCCACTCGATTTCTTCTTTGACGCTTGCAGGCAAGGCTTCGAATTCGTCGGGAGTGAATTTAATGTCGAGCTTTTCATGGAATTGCCAAACGCATGCGCCTTTGGCAATCGCCTCGCGGGTAAATACGCCGAAACCATGGATAGGGCTTTTTTCAAGATAGGTGCGTACGAGCAACAAGGATACTCTCCGTTGATGGTGGGATAAATCGGGCAAAAAAGTGTTTCATTCGCGCGATTCCGTCAGGGTATTTGGAAGCATGGGAAGAGGGCGGGATCTTACAGGATCCTGACCTTGTATTTACTCCCCTTGATTTTGCCACTGCTCAACCGGGCGAAGGCCGGTTCCGCCCATTTTTGGGTCACGGAGACATAGGCGTCATAATCCATCACGTCTATTTTTCCCACGTCTTTGCCCGCGACGCCCCCTTCACCCGTTAGGCAGCCCAAAACGTCTCCCGGGCGAATTTTCTCCTTGCGGCCGGCGGCTATGCAAAAGGTTACCCAATCGGATAGCAATGCCTCCCCACCTAAGCTTCCGAGGTCGCCGATGGCTTCGATGGGGATATCCGACCCTTGGGACTCGCGCAAGGGGCCTATCCTTTGCTTTTCGGAAGGACTGAATAAGGTCGCGGCATACCCCGTCCTCCCAGCCCGGCCGGTGCGGCCGATGCGATGGACATAGGTCTCGGAGTCCTGGGGCGCGTCGAAGTTGATCACCGCCGACAAGTCCTCGATGTCCAGCCCCCGGGCCGCGACATCCGTGGCCACCAGCACGCGGCAACTCCCGTGGCGAAAACGCATGAGCACCTGCTCCCGATCCCGCTGCTCCATGTCGCCGTGCAAGGCCGCCGCGCTATGGCCAAAGGCCTGGAGACGGGCGGACAAGTCCCCGGCCGCCGCCCGGGTATTGCAGAAAATGAGAGCCGACTGAGGACGCAGCTTCGCCAGCAGGAGAGCCGTCGCATCGGCCTTACCGCCCTCGGGGCAAGCGAATAGCTTCTGCTCGATATCGGCGTGGACCCGCCTCACCTCGACATCGACGCGCACGGGATCGCGTTGGAAACGCGCGCTCAGGGAAAGAATGTTCTCGGGAAAGGTGGCGGAGAAGAGTAGGGTTTGGCGGCCCGAGGGAGCCATGGCGAGGATGTCTTCCACATCCGCCATGAAACCCATTTCCAACATCCGGTCGGCCTCGTCCAGGACCGCCATGCGGATACCGCCTAAGGAAACATTTGCCCGGGATAGGTGATCCTTAATCCGGCCCGGTGTCCCGACCACGATATGGGCGCCGCTCCGGAGCGCGCTTTTCTGCAGGGCCGGGGGCTGGCCCCCGTATACGGCCACGACCTTGACATTGTTCCGGTATTTCGCGAGCCGGCGGATTTCACCGGATACCTGGATGGTCAATTCGCGCGTGGGGCAGATCACGAGGGCTTGGACAACCGATGCACCCAGGTCGATGCCCTGTAAAAGGGGGATACCGAAAGCGGCGGTTTTTCCGCTTCCCGTCCTGGCCTGGGCGATCAAATCTTTCCCCTCCAGCGCCGGCGGAATGGCCTCGGCCTGGATGGGTGTCATGTTCAGGTAACCCAGGCTTTCCAGGTTCGCCAGCAAGGCGGCCGGCAGCCCTAAAGCCGTAAACGGCCTGTCCTTGATCATTTCATCTCATTCTCGGGGAGGTTCCGCCCTAGTATTTATTCGGGGCAAAGGTAAATCGAAGCCAAGATCAGGCCGCCATCCGTATTGATAAATCAACCAGAGAAACACGTTTTCCTGTGGTAAACGAGTTCAGAAAGGGAGAAAAAATCCTCAGGCCCATTATATTGGGAATCGCGGCAAGGAACTTGCGATTGAGGGCGGTTTTGATGGCAAGGCATGCTCAAAAAACGACGGTTAGGGGTTTTGCCACCCATCCGTCCATTTCGGGGCATTGAGCGTTCAAATAAACCAAGCCCCAATCAGCCAAAGCCCTTAAGTTAAGGGCCATTAAATCGATTTTTTATCGGGGGGAGATGGTATGCAATTGCAAAAGTTTTTGGGTTTGGCGCTTTTAATGGGCTGGAGCGCCCAGGCCCAACAAGTGAATGTCCGCGGCAAGGTTTCGGATGGCACGGGAAAGGCAGTAGCGAATGCCATTGTCGAAATCGCCAAGCTGAAATTAAAAGACACCACGGCAACGGACGGGACCTATTCGATTATTGGGTCGGCCACGGCATTGCGCAGCCCGATTCAAGGATTTCGCAATGCGGCTTCGTTCAGCGGGGGGGTATTGGATTTGTCGTTGGACAAAACCGCCAATGTGAAGATCGAGATATTCGACGTCAAAGGCAACTTGGCGCATCGGGAAGTTTTTAGAAATACCGCCACGGGAAGCTATCGCCTCGACCTGCGCGGAAGGCTGCCCTTGCAGCAACTCTCCGTTGTGCGCGCGTCGTATGGCGATGAGGCCCGGACCTTTCAATACATGCCCTCGGCTTATGAAACCGAAGCGGGGATGACGATGACGGCTTCGGCTCCCGTGAGCGCAAGGCTCGCCAAGGTCGCGGCTACGGTGGATACGCTCAAGGTGACCGCCTCGGGATTCGCGGCCCAAAACATCGCCCTATCCACTTACGACACCACGCTGAACGTGACCGTGGGTGCGGGAGGTGACCGCTGGGGCGGCCTCAAAAACGCCCCGATTAAAAGCGCCGGGTGCGGCAAGGCGCTGGGAAGTATCAAATCCGGTACCATGCATATTACCAGTGGAAGCAGAGGAGACTACATCCTCGATGTTCCGACCTCTTACGATCCAAATACTCCCTACCGCCTCATTTTCGGCATGCACTGCTTGGGGGCCAATGCCCAGAGAGTCGCTGCAGCCGATAATGGAGACGATTTGAGCGGTTATTACTCCATGAAAACTCTAGCGACCAAGGACAATATCCAGGCCATTTATGTTGCTATGCAGGGAGATGCGGGCGGTACCTGGGATCCATCAGGTGACCCTAAATTCTTTATCGATGTTCTGAATCAGCTCGAGAGCAATCTGTGCGTGGATACCACCCGCGTCTTTGTCACGGGTTTCAGTTTCGGTGCCATGTTCTCGTATGCGCTTTCATTGCATTACCCGGAAAGAATTCGGGCCGTGGCCACCTATGCTCCGGCCAACTGGAATTTTAATCCTCAGCCGACCAACAGGAAGATCCCGATTGCCTATTACCAGACAACGGGTACCAGAGATGAAACGTGCAAATGGATCAATAATGATGCGAATAAAACCGGTGGAAAGTATTGCCTACTTCAGCATGCCGAGGACAATGGGTGCGATATCAGCGGTGAAATCAAGCTAGCGACAAGGGGCGGCGCTCATGTCGTCACGGAATTCACCGGATGTAAATCAGGGTACCCGGTGAAATTCAGTTCCTTCGATGGCGTGCATCAAGCCACGGCATCGGATCCGGGGTCAAACGTCAATTGGCAAGAAGTTGAAGCCTGGAATTTCTTCAAGCAATTTTGAATGTTCTGGCCGGCACGAATGAGTGCCGGCCTTACCACCGCTATGGCTGAGTGAACCTGACTGTAGTATACAGGTGATTAAGCCCATTTCCGAAGGGGGGCGAGAGCGAATCGGCCCAAAAGCCTAGTTCCTTAATACCCCCGATTTTCTGGTCGATAGATTGACTGCAGCATCATTACCGACAGTTTTTGAAGGTAATCCTGCGGTCATTATTGATCATGACGGAGTCTTATCCTCCGGACATTTCTCATTGACCCAACTGGAAATGCCGCAGGTAATTGTGAAGCAGCTAGACCTCATCGGCTTTCTCGTCTGTTTCAATCGGATCCTTGGCCAAAATAGCGGCCGTCGTAGATTCCCTTCCGGTAACAGCGTCTGGAAATGAAATTCAAGGGTAACTAGTGCCCTTGCAACTACCGGTTCCACCGGCTTCCCATAATACATCGGAGCAAGGCATGGTCACCGACGTCGCGATGATCAAGGTTCCCGCGTTACGGATCTGGTAGTCGACGAAGGCCGGTTTATTTCCGGAAATGGTCAGTGAGCCTTGGAAAGTTGCGGATGCGCCGGAACCGACCTCAATAGCATAGTTACCAGATCCTGGGGTATTATTGGTAATGGAACCGCCCGTCCAAATCATGGTTCCACTATTTATTGACATTGGAATCCCTACAGTGGAAGCCCCCGTCATTTGGCAATTGGTGAATCGAATGGAACCGCCCAGCACAATTTCGAATCCACCTTTGAAAATACAGTCCACAAAAGTTGCAGGGGATGCCTCCGTCCCCAAGGCTCCAAGCCCTAACCCTGAGCCGCCGAACTGAAGACCATCGAAATTCCCATTACTACCCATGAATGAAATATGAGCCAGTATGCTGGCACCCTTGGATCTGCCCGTTGTACCGGTGGGATAATTGGTCAATAAGAATCCGCCCAGCATATTGACGGTCTTTCCCCAAATAGTCAATGAATTGTTCTTTGAAGTGTAATCGCCGGATGCCAGCCAGAAGTCCTTGCCATCGGATCCAGCTTGATCGACCACGGCTTGAATATCGCTCGCGGCATCTTCCCAACTTGAGCCATCACCCGTACCGGTCGTTGTGAAGAAAATGACATCGGGTCGACTCCAAATGGTGATTTGGAATGTGGCCGAATTGCCCGCTGCGTCGGTAATGGCGGCGCCTTTGCAGGCTGTTGAAGCATTCTTTGCGAGAGTACAGGACAATTGCTTGGGTGCCCCATCAGCGGTGTAATTGATGAGGAGGGACGTGGCATTGGTGATGTACCCGTCCCGTAGCGCATAAGTCTTGCCTTCGATTTTCGCATTAGCGAACTGAGGGGCAGTTCTATCGAGGGTGATAGCGAATGTCCCCTCCGCGCCCCAACGCCCCATGTCATCTTGTTCCGAAACACGGATGATGTAAATCCCATCCGCGTCGCCAGCGGCTAGGCTCCAGGCGGTTTGCGCGACGCCGTTGATTCGGTAGGTAGTCTCGCTATTCAGCCGCACCCGGTATTTCCCATTTCCCCCGCCCCCCGAGGTCCAGGTGAATCCGGGATTATTCGTCAGGCCATTATTGGCCAAAGCCGTCTGCGCGCTCTTGACTACCGGGATCCCCGGCGGGTTGACCTTAACCTTGTAACTGAATGACTTGGCCGTGCCGGTCACGCCCGGAACTTGATCTTTTTCTTTCACCGTCAACGTATGAGTGGCATTGTCGGTAAGCGCTACCGTCGGTACGAAAGAAGTGGTTGTCCAATCAAATTCGGCCTCACTATCCAATTTCAAGACATAGGTTCCGACTCCACCATTGGCGGAAGACGGCGTCCAAGTCCAAGTCGGTGTGGCTGAGGCGGTATATGAACCATCGATGCCGGAGAATGCCACCGCATCGGGAGCCTTGGTATCCACCGTGACCGCTTGGCTGGCGGGCGACGAGGCATTACCCAAATCGTCGACGGAACGCACATAGAGGGTGTGCCTGCCATCGTTGAGCGATGCCGAGGTATAGGTCGTAGCGGCAAGGTCGATGGTACCTGTGGTTTTGGCAAAGCTGCTGTCGTCCAACCGCACCTGATATTTGGCCGCGCCTGCGACAACCTCCCAACTCCAGGTCGGGGTGTTATCGGCGGTAAAGGCGGGTTGAGAAACGAAAACCGGCGCTCCCGGAGCGGTTTTATCCAAGGTGATGACAACCTGGGCCGAACCCGTGCCGCCGGCATTGGTGCGGGTAATCTTCACCGTATTGGCGCCATCCTCCAAGGTCACCACCGAGTCTTTCGCCTCGTCCACCGCCTGGGTCGGGTCCTGCACGGTGAACTTCACGGTATAGGTGGAGGTGTTCACGGTGATATCCGAAGCCGGATCGAGAATTTTAACGGTGGGCGCGCCAGGGGCGGTAACGGTCACCGTGCGGGTGATATCCACCTCATTGCCTTCGCTGTCCTTGACCTGAAAAGCCACGTTGAAAGTCTTAGCCTGGGAATAGATGGCCGTGAATGTCGCCGAATCCAAGCCGAGCAAGGTCTTCTCGAAAGCTCCATCCCCGTCCATGTCGGCATTGATTTCTGCGACCGTGCCGTAATCCTGGGTCACGACAACCTTGAAGGTCGCTTCGCCGCCATAGGCAACGGTTTGGTTGGGGGTAACCGCGACAATCGGGGTATCGGTGATGACGGTGACGCTGCAGACGCTGACCATGGCGGGGAAACCAACCACGGCGGCCGTGATTTGGGCCGAACCCGCTTTGAGGCCCTGAACCGCGCCGCTACCGCTGACGGAAGCCACGGTGGAATTGGAACTGCTCAGGGTGTACTTGGCGCCGGTATCCGAACCGGTCAGGGTGACTTTCAATTGGCCATCCCCTCCTCCGGTATAAAGTTTCAGGGCTTTAGGTTCCATGGCGATGGCATCGACCTGTACCGCCTTCACGACCTGGACGTCGAAATGCGTGGTGACTTCGGCCTTCAACTTGGAGATGCCAGTGATGACGACGTCTCCGATGGCAACCGGTTTGATTTTATTGTCCGGGGTGATTTCCGCGACGCCTGGATTCGAACTGGTCCATTGGACGCCTTGACCCGCTCCGGCGGGGAGAACATCCCATTGGATTTCGCCTGACGCCCCGCCGGGAGCCAGAATAACCGGGACCGCCATGCGCACCGAAATCGATTCGGGTTCGGAACTGGTGGTGGTGGTTTCAGGAGGGGTAACCGGCAAAGGCAAATATTGGATGACTTCCGGCTCCGGTTTTCCCTGGGTGATATTGGTGGTTAATACCCATGCCGCAGTCGTCGTAGCGGAGTGAGCGGTGATGCGGACTTGAAAAACCCCCGGTGGTTTAGCGATCAGTGGAAGTTTGGCCAAGGTAGCGCTGTCCGAATGATGATAGGGATTAAGATAAAGGTCGTTTTGAATCACCTTGCCATCGGCGTCGAGCAGATCGACTTCAATCGTATCGTATTTACCCGCCTCCACCGCCAGGGAATCGTTGACCCTCACGTTCAGGAAATAAACCTCCTCCGGATCGCCCACATTGCAATGCCATAAACCCAGAGCCAGGAGCGACAGCCCCCAAAAGGCGAATGCGCTTAGCGGATTTCTTCGTTTCATGCCCATCATCAATTGGACCCCTTGAAGATCACCTCTTTTTTGGGACCCGATTTTTCAGCCGTCAAGACATAGACTCCGATTCCGCCACCCACCACGGCGGCCCCCAGCACCCAAGGCCAAATCACCGGACCTTTTTTTTGCAAGGATGCCTGGGATTGCCTGGAAGGATTGGGAATGGAGGCTTTGGTACTGGATCCAACGGCCTTATTCTTTAACCCGGTTCGCTCCTGAGCCTTGCCCTCATCGCCAGGACTTGCGTTTTTTTGGGCGATGGGAAAGCCATACTCATCCACCTCATGAATGCTCTCTTTTTCCTTTAAAAACCGCTCATGGGTTTTCTTGAATAAGTCGCTCACGGCGGAAGAGACATACAATTCCGTCAATTCCACGTTGGGAGACAAGTCGAAGAGCCGGAAGAAATAGGCCTCGGCTTGCGGTTTCCCCTCGGGCTTGCTGGCATAAACCACCCCCAAATACTTGTAAGCCACGATGCGCTCCTCCACGCTGGCATCAGCGGCGGGGCGCTTCAGAAATTCCTCGAGCATCGTCCGCATCTTCTCGAATTCACCATCCCGATAGAGCTGTTTCACGGTTTCCGGGGAAAAACCTTTAGCCGCATGGGCCGGCGCCCCAAATGCCAAAAGGACAAAAACCAGGCCGATAATCCATTGCAGTCGTCGCATCGTTGTAAACGCTAATTGGTTCGAGTCAGAAATATGGTTCGAGTCAGAAATACCGGATAAAAAAATAGCCGCCACACCTCCCGAGGCGTGTGACGACCATCAACAAAAAGGCTGTCTTTTTTCGAAATTGGGGCGATATCGCCCCCGCCCCTAGATATCGATGATTTGAATCGCCTGCGATACCGATTGCAGGTTGGGCCGGGTGGGGATGAATTCGAGGCCCACATAGCCGTCATAACCGATATCGAGCAAGGCTTGCATGACGCGCGGCCAATTCATTTCCTGGGTGTCATCGATTTCATTGCGGCCGGGAACCCCCGCGATTTGCACATAACCGATCATGTCCTTGACCTCATGGGTGCGGCGAACGATGTCTCCGTCCATGATTTGGATGTGGTAGATGTCATAGACCAGCTTCAAGGCGGGAGATCCAACCTGCCGGATGATGTCGGTGCAAATGTCGAGGTGATCGGCCAAGTAGCCGGGATGGCCTTTCATGGCGGCCGGGTCGCGGGTATTGAGGGCTTCGAGGCAGATCTTCACCTTCTTCTTCTCGGCCAGGCCCACGATTTTCTTATAGCCTTCCACGCAATTGCGTATGCCCTCTTCGCGCGAAACCTTAGAACCCTTGACGCCGCCCGGGCCGCCTTCCTCGGAGGGTTCGTCCGAAGTGTCCATGAAACCCGAGAAGGTGATCACATTGGGAAACCCGTAGGCCGCATTGGCCTCGATGGACTCGGTCAATTTGGCATGGCATTCGTCCCAGTGCAATTTGTTGCACATGCCGCGGATATACATGTGCGAGGTGGTGAGGGCGCAGATCAGGCCATGCTTTTTCAAGACCGGAAAATCGGCGGGACCGACCACTTCGAGAGCCGGCACGTTCAATTCCTTGGCCACTTGGCAGATTTTCTCCAAGGACCACTTTTCAGCCGAAGCGTCTTTCAGGCACCACTGGGTCAGCGCAGGCTTGATTCGCCCTTTGACAAGACCTTGGATGGCCGTAGCGGCGGCGGGGGAATGGGATGCGCTCATGTCGATGGTCCTTTCCGAATTCTGAAAACGGGATGCTCCGGCGAAAAGGCGGAGAGCCCACCATTTTACGAAAGTTAGGTCTTCGCGGAAATCCGGGCGACCACGGCATTGATGTCTTTATTCTCCAGGATCCTCGATTCCTGCCCTTGGCGGACCAGGGCCAGCATGGCCCGGCCGATATTCTCGGTCGTCGTCATATGGGCTCCCAGTATCCTTTTCAAAACCGGAAGCAAGGGCCTCGTCAAAGCGTAAAGCAGGCGATAAGCCCGGGTTCTCGATTGAATGCCGTGCAGGGGCTGAATGATTCCGGGGCGGAAGATATAAGCCCCCTTAAACGGCAATCGCAGTATCGCGTTCTCGGCCTCACCCTTGACCCGCGCCCACATGATCTTGCCCTTTTCGGAACTATCGGCGCCCGTGCCCGAGACGAAGATGAAGGTCATGTCCGGATTGAGTTTCACCAGGGCATTCGCCGCGGCGACGGCGATATCCCGGGTAATGCGCCGGTATTCGGCTTCGGTCATGCCGACCGACGAAATGCCGAGGCAAAAAAAGCAGGCGTCATAACCGCTTAATTGCGCTTCGATAGGCCCATAATCGCGCAAATCGGGGAGAGCCAAGGACTGCAATTTGGGGTTGTCGTTCCGGATGGAGGACCGGCCCAGGGCCAGGATTTTTTCGACATGCGGATCGATTAGGCATTCGCGCAAGACTCCCTGACCCACCATGCCGCTGCCCCCGAATAAAATGACTTTCATGGGAAGACCTTCCTTTTTCGCCCGAAATCAATAAAAAGTGGATTAAAAACGTCATTTGACGATTTAAAACCTGCGTTATATTTAACCGGCCAGTTCGTGGCGAATTGACTCTGAAATGCTCCTCCATTGTTCCATATAAGGCTCAGTCGGTGTCCTACGCAGTCTCCGCCTTTGCAGGCATTGCCCCCGGAAAAACGAACTAGCGGCTCCAAAGAAGGATCCTGTCATGAATATCTATGTCAGCAATATTCCCTATACGGCAACCGATGATAATTTGCGCGAAGCCTTTGCGGCTTTCGGCAATGTCACCTCGGCGCGCATCATCCGAGACCGCATGACGGGCCGCTCGCGAGGCTTCGGCTTCGTGGAAATGGAAGAGGATGAGGCGGGCCGTAAAGCCATTGAAACCGTCAATGGATCAGAAATGCTCGGCCGCCGGGTCAATGCCCGTGAGGCCCGGCCCCGCGAAGAAGGCGGCGGCAATGGCGAAGGCGGGGGAAACCGGGGTGGATACGCTGAACGTGGCGGAAATCGCGGTAACCGTGGCGGCGATCGCGGCGGCTTCGAAGGCGATCGGGGCGGCAATCCCGGCGACGACCGCTTCCCCAAGGAATTCCGGGGTTCCAATGTCACCAACCGGGGCATGTATTAAATAGGCGAATCCGCCGTATTTTCCCAAAAATGGGGCGGATCTTATTTAACTTCCGGGTATGCCGGTCCGACAGCCTGTTAAAGCTGGGCTTCGTCCCCATGCCCCCAAGGAAAAACCCACCGCCAGGATTACCAAGGGCAAAGGCGCCCAGGTAACCGGCCAGCCAGCCGCCGCTTCCCAACCCGAAACGGAAACCGCCGGTACCAACCGGCATCTTTTTTTCCTTTCCACCGCGCGTAATCTGGAAATGCTCTTGGTGCAGGAGCTGGCCGATATGGGCATAACCAATGCCGATCCGATGGCCATGGGCGTCGAAGTCCCGTTGAACCAGGAAGAGGTTTACCGGGTGGTCTACAATTCGCGCATCGGATCCAAGGTCTTGCGTCCCATCGCCTCTTTTCCTTGCCGCACCTCCGAAGAACTTTACGAACAGGCTTATGCCTGGAACTGGTCGGCCATCATGAAGCCCGATCAGACCTTGAAAGTCACCGCCTCGGTCTGGGACAGTTCCATCACCCATAGCCAATTCGCGGCGCTCAAGCTGAAAGACGCCATCGTCGACGCCTTGCGCGATCAACACGGCATCCGCCCTTCGGTCGACCGCGAAACGCCCGATATCCGGTTGGACCTGCACTTGCGCAAGGATCAGGCGCGGATAAGCCTCTACTACAGCGATGGGGTCATGCACCGCCGCGGCTACCGCAAGCAGGCGGTGGAAGCGCCGCTCAAGGAAAACCTGGCGGCCGCCCTTTTGCGCTTCAGCGGGTGGACGCCGGGCATGCGTTTCATCGATCCGTTTTGCGGCAGCGGCACCTTTCTCATCGAGGCCGCCATGCTGGCCAGCCGCACTCCGGCGGGTTACTTCCGGAAGGTGCAGGGCTTCGAATCCCTGCCCGATTTCGACGCCGAGCTCTGGGAGAAAGTCAAAGGCGAGTCCGACTCGGCGAGGCGCGAATTGCCGGTGGGCGTCATCCAAGGCAGCGATATCGACGCGAGGGCTTTGGCCGCGACGCGGGCCAATCTGGAAGCGACGCCTTTCGCCGGGCGCATCAAGCTCATCCAAAAGGATTTCGCCCGTCTCTCGGGTCCTTACGCGGACGCGGTTTTGATGGCGAATCCCCCTTATGGCATTCGCCTCGAGGATACCGAGGAAGGTCTCGGGGATTTGTACGGGAAATTGGGCCGCTTCCTGCAGGATAAATGCCGGGGCAGCCGCGCCTATGTGCTTTGCCCCTCGAAGGCCATGGTCGAAAGCCTGGGTTTGCCCCTGAATCGCTCGCTCATCATCGACAACGGCGCCATCGAAATCAAGGTCGGGGAAATCGTCCCCTAGCCCGCTTTGCGCATCCTCATCACCGGGGCCACGGGATTTTTAGGCCGCCCCCTGACGGAAAACCTTTGCGCGCAGGGCCATGAAGTCACCGCCCTGGTCCGCCATCCTCCTTCGGCGCAGGCCCTTTTGCCGCAAGCGGTCCGGTTGCAAGCCTGGCGGGCGGGCCATACCCTGGCGGCCGGCTTCATCGCCTCGGCGGATTACGAAGCCGTCATCCATTTGGCGGGGGCGTCCATTGGGCAATGGCCCTGGAATTCCCGGCGGCGTCGCCTTTTATGGGACAGCCGGGTGGCCGCTACCGAGACCTTGATCGGGGATTTGGCGGGCCAAAAGGTTTTTCCCCGCCTATGGATCAACGCCTCGGGCATGGGGTATCACGGCGATGCCGGTAATCGCAGGGTTACCGAAGACGGGCCATGCGGCGGGGATTTCCTCGCCGGGCTTGCCAAGGCCTGGGAAGACGCGGCCCTGTCCGCGCGGGGCCACGGGGCGCGGGTGATTTGCCTGCGGTTCGGAATGATATTGGATCGCGATGGCGGCGCCCTGCCCGCCATGGCCAAACCCTTCCGCCTCGGCCTCGGCGCCCGGCTGGGATCGGGGCGGCAAGGCCAACCCTGGATACACCGCGAGGATGCCATAGGCCTCATCCTCTTCGCCTTGCGGGAGGATTCGCCATTTCCGGCCCTCACCGGGCCGGTGCATGCCGTCGCGCCCACCACTCCATCCCAAGCGGCCTTCGCCGAAGCCCTGGCGCGGGAATTCAAGCGGCCACTTTTGTTCCGGGCGCCCGCCTGGGCTTTGCGGCTTAGCTTGGGGCGCTTCGCCGATCTCCTCCTGCACGGCCAATACGGCGAGCCGGCCAAGGCGCAAGCCGCCGGATACGTCTTTCGATTCGGGGACGCGCCCAGCGCCTTGCGCGACATCTTCGCCTGAAGGGTAAGGCCGTCGCGGCGCTTCCGACCTTTGGGTCGCTTGGGGAATTGGGGTTTTAGCCGCTCCGAAAGTCGCTCCCCAGCCATTTGCCAGCGCGTAAGATGGGGATCCGAGCCACCTTAACGTTCTTTGGGTTCGTCCGGGTTTTTGCCCGCGGCGAAAGGGTAATATGCGACCTTCTACTACCGTTCTAAAGGTTAAGCGACTATTCGACATCGCCATCGGTTTATTCGGCACTTTTTGTTTCTTGGCGGCTTATCCCTTTTTGGCCCTCCTGATCAAAATGGAAAGCCACGGCCCGGTGCTCTATGCCCAGGAAAGAATCGGCATCAATAAGCGACGCCGGCGCCGCCAAGGCGACGGGGAAAATGAAAACGACTTGGCCGGCATTCCCATACGCCTCAACGACGTGGGGGGAAGGCCGTTCACCATCTTTAAGTTCCGCAGCATGCGTTCCGACGCCGAGAAGGCGGGACCCCAATTCGCCGCTAAAGGGCGTGATCCCCGTATCACCCGGAGTGGATGGTGGCTGCGCGCCACCCATCTCGATGAATTGCCCCAATTCTGGAATATCCTGATCGGCGACATGAGTTTTATCGGACCCCGGCCCGAACGCGCCCATTTCACGGAGCAATTCCAACGCGTCATTCCCCATTACCGGGATCGGACGCTCTTTTTGCAACCCGGATTGACCGGGTTGGCCCAAATCACGGTGGGTTACGACGATTCCGTCGAAAGCGTGGTCCGCAAGACTTTCTACGACTACAGCTATCGCGCCTCCATGGCCCATTTCGGATCCTGGTTGCGCATGGAGTGCTGGATTCTCTTCCACACCGCCGGTTATTTGCTGAAACCGCTCAAGCGCGAAGGCGAAGTGAGGGAATTGGAATCCTTGAAGCGCGCCCAGCGCCTCGGGCTCATGGCCAGAAGCGAGGTGAAGGCGGCGGTGCACAAGGTGTCGGCCTGGGTGAGGCTGAATGACGGCGATCACAGCACGGTGCTGAAGGGACAGGAAGTCGGGGACATCGTCCGCAAGCTCGAACGCATGCGCTCCCGCGGCGTGAAGACCATCGAGGTGGGTTATTCGCCCACGCCCCAATTCGACCTGGAGGAGATGGGGTTTCTGGTGGAATTGTCCCACCATGTGCGCCGGCTGGGCGGAGCCTTGCGCATCCGGGACGCGACCACCCGGGTCCGCAACATGCTGCAGGAAATCCACATGGACAAGGTGGTCGTGATAGACCGGGGGGCCGGCGAGGTCAGCAATTTCTTCACCGTCGACGTGGAGTGCTGGTTCCATGCCTTCAACTTGAAGGAAAAAGTGCCGCCTTCGACTTGGCACCAGCAAGAAACGCGCATCGCCGATAATATGGAGCGCATCCTCCGGCTACTGGAAGCCCACGAGGCCAAGGCGACCTTTTTCGTGCTCGGCTGGGTGGCCGACCGCTTTCCGGACGTCGTGCGCCAAATCGACAAGGCCGGCCATGAAATCGGCACCCACGGCTATTACCACAATCTCATCACCGAAATGACGCCTTCGGCCTTCGAAGAGGATCTCACCAAGTCCCTGGGGGTCATCGGCAATTTGACCGGCAAGCGGATCACCGGCCATCGCGCCAGCAATTTCACCATCGTCCGCCATACCTTGTGGGCGTTGGACATCCTAGCCAAGCACGGTATCGAATACGATTCGAGCATTTTCCCCATCGAAAGGGATCGCTACGGCATACCCGATTACCCCAATCGGCTGCCGCATGCCGTCAACCTGCTGCAGGGCCGGCGCATTTTGGAATTCCCCATGTCCACCTTGGGAGTCGGCAAGAAATTCCTGCCCATGTCTGGCGGGGGGTATCTCCGCCTCTTCCCCCATCAGGTGACGGAAGGCTTCATCGAGTCGCAAAACCGCAAAGGCCATCCCGTCATGCTCTACCTGCACCCGTGGGAACTCGATACCCAGCAGCAGCGCATCCACGCCGGCGTCATGAAGAGCTTCCAGCATTACGTGAATCTGCACAGCACCGAATGGAAGATTTCCCGGCTCTTGCAGCGCTTCCGCTTCGGATCCATCGCCGAATTGCGTGAGACCCGCCGCGTCCGCGTCATGCTGCAGCGCAACCCCGTTTACATCGGCCCCGTCACCGAAGAAGGCTTCGAAGTGACGCGCAAACCGAGATCGCGGCCCGCCGAAATCTCTCCCGATCGCGAAACCGTCCTGGAGCGGGTGGCGGTGGGCACTTGATGGTAAATTAGGATGGCACCCCGTTTAGGGAGCCATTCATGACGAAAACAAAATCCGCTTGGCAGGGAGTCGCCCTGCTCTGCCTCTGGGGCGCCCGCGCCGCATCCGCCGCCCCCACCCCGGAAGGCAAATGGATAACCGTGGACGATGTCTCCGGAAAAGCGAAATCCATCGTCAGCATCCAAATCGAAAACGGAGAATTGCACGCGGTCATCGATTCCCTGCTCGCCGATCCCGGCAGGCCCGCGAATCCAGTGTGCAAGGAATGCCCGGGCGAATTTCAGAACCGGCCCTTGCTCGGCTTGAGATTTCTTTGGGGACTGACGAAAGACGGGGAGAAGTGGGACGGCGGGAAGGTCTTGGACCCCGATAACGGAAAAATCTACCGCTGCTCCGTCCGCCTCGACGAGGATGGCCGGCACCTCACCATTCGCGGCTATATCGGGATATCCTTGCTTGGCCGCTCCCAAACCTGGGAGCGGCTGGATTGAATCCTTAGGGCGTCGCCAGCGCGCGCTTATTTCTTCGGGGTCTCGGCGGGTTTGACGGGCTTGGCCGGTTTTTCCATGTCCTTGGATTTTTCCTTGTCGCATTTGGCGTCCTTGGCGCAGCAATCGCATTCGATGACGGCCTTGGCCACGGGCTTGAGGTCCTTATCATACTTCATCAATTGGTTGCCGCATTTCACCACCAGGCCGCCGTCGGCCAAGGCTATCATGTCGCCGCCCATGGCTTTGGCGCAGCCGTGATGCATCATCCCCTTGGCCTTCATCTCGCCGCCCATGGCGCCGTGATCGTGTTTTTCGTCGGCCAAACCGGCGGCGGGCAGGGCCAAGGCCATGGCGAACAGGCCGGCTAAGGTCATTTTCTGGATGGAAGCGAACATGGAAACTCCTTTTTCGGCCACGGGGGCCGATTCAACGAATGAACACGCAGTATACCAAGACCCATGCGGCTGGGAAATGGAATCCCCCCATCTAATTACCTTAGCTCTAAGCAATTCATCGCGAAAATATTCGTCCCCGGTTTCGCCGGAAAGGAAATCCATGGCTTCATCCGATACCTATGTCCGCATTCCAGGAGGCCGGTTGGCCCCTGTGGCCGTCATCGCCGCCATCGTGGCCCTCGCCTTGCTGACATCCTTCCATGTCGTGCCTCCGGGCCATCGCGGCGTCAGCGTGACACTGGGAAAAGTCAGCCCGATCGTCAGGGATGAGGGGCTTACTTTCAAGAAGCCTTTCATCGAAAAGATCATCAACGTGACCGTCAGGCAAATGACCGTCGAAGGCAGCGCCGCCGCTTTCTCCAGCGATTTGCAAACCGTGCAGATTTCCTTCAAGACTCTCTACCGCATCCCCGACAACCGCGTCGTCGAACTGTTCCAGAAATTCCAGGGCGACCCCTATCTCTCCCTGGTCGAGCCCCGCATCCAGGAGGAATTGAAGCAGACGACTTCGATTTACCGGGCCGAGGAACTCGTCAAGAGCCGGGAGAAAATCAAGCATGAAGTCCTGGAAAAACTGAAAAAGTCGGTCGGCGACGTCGTCTATATTACCGATATCGCCATCACCAATTTCGATTTCACCGATGAACTGGAAAGGGCCATCGAGCAAAAAACCATCCGCGAACAGGAAGCCTTGGCCAAGAACTTCGAATTGGACAAGGCCAGGAAAGAGGCGGAAATCACCTTCGTCAACGCCGAGGCCGAGGCCAAATCGGTGAAGATCAAGGGTGAGGCCATCCGCATGGCTCCCGAAGTCATCAACCTGGAAATCGTGAAGAAATGGAATGGCGTCAGCCCGCAAACCGTGGTCACCGGACACGGCGGCGCCAATATCCTCTTGCCGGTTTCGAAATAGCCCCTCGGCGTCGCCTTAGGGTTGGAATTGGAGGCAAAGGTTTCGTTTTTTGCGGATCCGGCCTCGCCTTTCCGGTGACCCGCCATTTCCCGCGTGCGTCTTATAACCCGTATAACCCATAATGGGACTTTAAAGGACGGAATGATGCATAGACATATCGTATATGCCGGTCTTGTCGCCGGCTCGCTGTTGTTTTCGGGATGTTTCGGAAGCGATGAGGATGTCACCGGGGATTCCCAAAGCCATGTCTTGGCGGCGAATACCTCCATGAATGGCGCCATCGGCCAAATGACCAGCGGCGATTACGATTACGGCCAGGAAGACTTGACGCAATTGACCCAGGCTCACCAGGAATACAAGGCGGCGCTGGCCGCCAATTCCAAGGATAACCAAGCCCATTTCGGCCTGGCTTTGACCACGGTCCTGCTCGCCGCGCAAAACCACCAGGTATCGGATCTGTTGAACCGCACCGTGGAAGCCCCTTCTCCTTTCGATCCCGCCCTGGTGGATGATGTGCCCGCCAAGGAAGCGTTGTTATTGAAAAAGGCCAGGACCTTGGCGACCACCTTTCCCGAATTCCATGAATTGCAAGACGCCTTGGCCGAGCAAATGCTCCCGGCCTTGGAAGAGGGCATAGGCCATTTGAATACCGTCTACCAAGACGCGGCGTTCAACATGCAATTGACCATCGACGGCAAAAGCAGGGAAATCGACCACGCCGAAGTCGGTTTGGTCCTGGCCGGGCTGAAGGCCTTGAAAGGCTTTCTCACCCTCTTTCTCAGCTATGACATGGATTTCGACAAGGACGGCTCTTACGATTACCTGGACGCCTTGTCCAGCCTCAACGGCGTCGAGGACTTGGACCAATTGACGGCCGACCAAATCTCCGCCTTGGATCAAGTCGTCGCCCTGATGACGCCCGGATCTTCTTTTCTCTCGGTCCGAAGCGGATGGCAAAACAAAATCGCGGCGGTGCACGGCGACCTCGTGGACGCGGTGAAAATCGCCCGCGCCTCCCTGGCTTCCATCCGTACCGAGACCGACGCGCAAAGCGACGATTTGTTGAGATTGTGCTCCAGCGCCGTTTCGAGCGATTGCATCGGCGAAGACGAATTGTCCTCGGCGCTCGACGCCATGGACACGGCTTCCAAGTACCTGGAACAGCCCTATGTTTTGGATATACCCGATCTCGACACCGCCATCAGCCTGGATTTCTCCGCCTTTTTCAAGGCTCAGGACTACAAGAAAATGCTCCCCCATTACGCTTTTTATCCCAAGGCGGAATGGAGCAGCCAAAAGCCGGTATTCTATTTCACGGATAAGGCGGGCAACTTCACCGGCGACATCAATGACCTCGATGAGCTTTCCCAGTCCTATGACGAGGGGGAAATGACCCCCGGGGAAATGGTCGACGCCTTGCAAACCATCTTGCATTTCCAGGACGCGACCTTCGGGGGCTATTTGGCGGGAGCCACCGACGCTTCGGTTTGGAATCTCATCCGTAAATCCGCCGTTCAGGATGAGGAGGATGTCGGCATGGATGGCGTCGCCAAATTGGGACGCAAGGCCATGGCGCCGGAATTCATTCTGGAGACGAGCCTGCGCTGACCTGGATTCCCGTAGGGTTGGTCCTGGGCGCTTTGCTCCCGGGGATGGGTAGCCCGGCCCCTGGAGCGGCAAAGCCCTTGGCGGCCGCGCCCTGGGATGATTTTTTACCCCCGTCCTTGTCGGAAAGGACCGGGGACTCTTCCCGTTTCGTCGATTGCGCGGCCTTCCAGCCTTCCTCCCCCTGCGTGGGATGGGAATACGGCGTGGGGCCGGAGTTGCGGCGCCAAGGCGCTTCCTTTCCCGCTTTGGAAACATCCGCTCAATCCCTGGTCATGGCTTTGCCGCTCCAACCCGCTCTGGGCTTCGGGTTGGAGTGGCGCCGCGACAAGCTGAGCTTGGGTGAAGAAAGGGATAGCGCCGGCGCGGTCATGCGCCAAGACCGGCAAAGGGTGGAGCCCTCCCTCCACCTGCGCCTAAATCCCGCCCTCACCGTATCCGCCCACCTGGGCTGGCCCGTGGGCGGCGATGGCTATGCGGCGGGCATCCTCTTGACCTCCCATTGGCCGGCCGGGTGGACCGGCCATTGGGCCGCCGATCGCCAGAGGGCACCCGTAACCTATGAGATACGCTTGCCCGAATACAAGCCCGTCCCCATCCATTCCACCGACGACAATCACCGGCTTTGGGGCGACTTGGGCCTGGCCACCCGGCTCGGGTTTTTCCAGTGGCGGGGAAGCTTGAATCGCTTGCGGGGTTCGCCATTCCCGCCCGCCGCCTATGCCGCCGGAAACCAAGGCTGGATAGGCAGCCAGGGCGGCGCCTGGATGGCGCAAGGCCAACGGAAGGGGCTGGATTGGCGGGCCGAAATCTCGGGACATGGAAGGCTTGGCCAGGGCCGTAGCGTTGTTTTCCAATCCGGGCAGCGCGACGACGATCCCATCGCCTATGTCCCCTGGAAAATCTCCGGCGGCGCGATGAAAGCGGCCCTCGGCCTAAGGCACAATGCCTGGTCCATGGGTGCGTCCGCCGAAGCGGCCTGGGCGACCGGCCATTTGCTGCGGCCCAAGGATCCGGCCGGAAAATGGCTTTGGAACCGCAACCGCATTTTATCCGCTTACGAAGGCGGAGTCCTCGGCCTTTTCTCCAGGGAGACTTGGCTGGGCACGGGCGAAGCCGGACTCCGGGAAATCAGTGCGTCCACCTATGTCGCCAAATCCTGGACCCCGGGCTCCTGGCGCATCGACCCCGGCTTGCATTTATCGTGCCTGCGATTATCCTGGCGGGGCGAAGGCGAATGGCTGCGCCGCCGCACCGAGCTTTTGCTCAGCACCCAGGATACCTGGGACAGCCTGAAAGTCGCGGGGGAAGAGGAGGTTTTACTGAAACCCGCCTTGTCCTTGCACGTAGAACGGGGAGTTTTTCATTTGGCCGCGGAAGCGAGCCAACTCCTTCCCCTTCATTTGCTTTCGGATTGGGGGGACAAGGCTTCGCCGGGGAAGGCGGATGAGAACTGGTCGGGGGGCTGGTCTTTCGGAATCAAGGCTTCCCTTAATTTGGGTCATTCCAAATGGGCACAAAAAAACCCACCGTCCCGAAGGACGGTGGGCTCGATGCGGTAACGGCGCTTGGGGAGGAGAAGAGGAGGGAAGGCGCCGCTCCGTACGATGCAAATAAGTTAGTTGGAAAATACCCGCTTGGCCAAGCCTGCCGGGAGGTATTTACCGGGAGCTTTCATCTCCCATTTCCCATTATCGTCGATACGATAATTCCTGTATTTTCTGAATTTCCCGGTGCTCAACCACCCTGTCCTCTCGGCGTTGCCGGCAAAATTCACGCAGGATGGAAACCCCGCCGGTATAGCCGTGGGAACGGATAACCGCCAGCAGGTCTTGCAGATTTCCCGACGGAAAATCACGCCTATAAGCCAAGACATAGGCTTCGAAAGGTTGCAATTTCCGGCTGCCGCGGGGACGGCCGCGATGCCGGCCGGGCTGGAAAACCCGCAGGTGGACATGGTTGTAAACCGTCCGGCGGGAAAGGCCCAGCAGCGCGGCGATTTTGGTCTGGGAAAGACCCTGCTGATGAAGTTCCAGGATGCGAAGGTGATGTTCGGGTGCCAGGTTTTGCGTTTCCATGACCCTTTGACGATTGAAAAAGCGAAAAGGTGTCCACCCCCCTTATTATTCTTAAAGCATGGAAATGACTTGCAAGCTAGCGCCCAGCATCCTGAACGCCGATTTTTCCAATCTGGGAGCCGCGGTGGCCGCCGTGGAGAAGGGCGGCGCCGACATGTTGCATCTCGATGTCATGGACGGTCACTTCGTGCCCAATCTCACCCTGGGCCCCTTGGTTGTCTCGGGCTTGAAGCCCAAAACCCGTTTGCCGCTCGACTGCCACTTGATGGTGAAGGAGCCGGAAAGGTTCGTGGAATGGTTCGCCGACGCCGGGGCCGACTCCATCACCGTCCACGCCGAGGCCACCCATCACCTGGATTCCCTGGTCCGCCGCATCCGCGAGCGCGGTTGCCGCGTAGGCGTCAGCCTTAATCCCGGCACGCCCATCGGTTGCCTCGATTTGGTTTTGCCTCTCATCGACATGGTGCTTTTGATGTCGGTCAATCCGGGCTTCGGCGGCCAGAAATTCATCCCCTACAGCCTCGCCAAGGCGCGGCAATTGCGGGATCATTGCGATGAAAGGGGATTGTCCACCGACATCGAGATGGACGGCGGCATCGGTTTGCACAATATCCGCGAATTGCGCGCCCACGGCGTCAATGTCTTCGTGGTGGGGACGGCCATTTTCAATAGCCCCGATCCGGAGGAAAAAACCCGCGAATTCAAGGCGGCCATGGCCTAGAGGGAGCCCGCCCATCCGGCGGAGTAACCGGCCGGCTACCGCAAAATCAAATCCGCCGCCAGCGCAAGCGAAGCCACCATGGATTCCGGCTCGGCCACGCCCTGGCCGGCGATTTCGAAAGCCGTGCCGTGATCGGGCGAGGTGCGGACAAAGGGCAAACCCAAGGTGCAATTCACCCCGTCGGCGAAGCCGATGGTCTTCATCGGGCCGAAACCCTGATCATGGTACATGGCGATGACGGCATGGTAACGACCGCGTAACCCCTGCAGGAAGACCGTGTCGGCAGCGAACGGGCCGAAGGTGGGATATCCGTCGGCCGCCAGTTTTTCCATGGCGGGTTGCAGGATTTCGATTTCCTCGCGCCCGAACAGCCCATGCTCGCCCGCATGCGGATTGACCCCCGCCAAGGCGATGCGCGGCCGGCCGTCTTCCGCCACGCGGCCGGTGCGCACCAGGGCGTCCCACGTCAACCTCACCACCTGTTCGATGCGGGGGCCGTGGATGGTCGCCAAGGCCTGGCGCAAGGACATGTGATCGGTGACATGGCCGACGACCAGTTTGGGATGCCAAAGGGCCATGACCACCCCCTTCTCCCCCGTCATCCTGTCGAGAATGTCGGTATGCCCCACGAAGGCGTGCCCGGCGAGATTCATGGCTTCCTTGGAAAGGGGGGCGGTGCAAATCCCTTGCGCTTCGCCCCGCAGGCATGCCTGCACGGCATGGGCGAAATAGCGGTAAGCGGCGTCGCCGCAACGCGCCTGGGCCAGGCCCGGCGCGACCGAACCCGGCGTCAAAAGGCCGAGGCTTTCCACCTGGACGTCGGGCGGCAACCGCAACCCGAGACGCGAGGCGGCTTCCTCCAGCAAGCTATACTCGCCGACAAGGCGCAGGCTGAGCCCTTCGGGGCGTCGCCAGCGATGCAAGGCCTTGACGATGACTTCGGGGCCTATGCCCGCGGGGTCGCCGAGGGTAACGAGCAAGAGAGGGGCTGGCATGGACGGAAGCCTCCGATGGGGGTGCTTCCGTCAAGTTATTCAATATTCAGGCCGAAGGGATTGCCCCAGGGGATTGACGGCGCGCCGGCCGTCGGGCAAAATCAATTGCATGGCGCCGGGCGACAAATGCTTGAACGCTCCCACGGCGCGGTTCCGGCGGACGCTTCGGACGCTCAAGCCTTGGGCGCCGACATTCAAGTCGGCTACGCCCTCGAGTTGGTATTTGAAGTTGCAGAGCGGGTTGTCGAGGGTGCAACTGTCCAAGGGATCGAGTTTGACCACGTACCGGCCTTCGGTGAGGCCAGGCACGCTGAACGATTCCTCAAAAGCATAGCCGGGCGCGCAATCCACCGCCCAGTCGGCATGAACTTGAAACCCCAGGTAAATCGTCGTGCCCACGACCGCGACTTGTTTTTTAGCCAAGGTCACTCCGCATGGAATGACGTCACTTAGGAGCTTCATGCTGAATGGCAAGCCGACCTGGGGCGAGGCTTCGATGGCCAATTCCCGTCTCACCGCCGTCACGACCAAGGTATCCACCACGGTCAGAACCGGGCCTACGGCGCATACCACATTGGGAGGGCAATTGTTTTGCCATATCCGCACCGGGTATTTTCCCGCCTTGAGAGGCGGCATTTTAAATCGCGGGCCGAAAGGACGGACGTCGGTGACGCAAATCCTGTCGGGATGGAAAACGATGTCGAAGGTCAAATCGATGTTTCCACCGTTCAAGGCAGCCAGGGGATTCGGAAATTCGCTTTGGCAATTGCCGTAAGCGTCGCTGAGCAATTGCATTTCAAAAGCCGTGTCCTGTGCCACGCTGCGGGGTCGGATAAACCAATCGACCTTGCCGCCCGCCGTGTCGCCCACCGATAAGGTGCCCGCATACTGGGGCAAAACCCCCACCAAGCAGCGGGGATCCGTATACATGCATTCCAAACCGGCTTCGGCGAAGACCTGGTATTTTCCCGCCGGCAATCCCCGGATGGAAAAAACGGGGCCATAGGGTTTGTAAATCGCCGGGCAGGCCACGTCGGGGGGTTCGGTAGCGGCGAACTGCAAGGTCAGGGTATCACCGCTGAGTCGGTAAGCCTGATGGGTGTAAACCGTGGCGCAAGTGTAGTTGTAGGATAAAAGCTGCAACTTAAAGGCCGCCTGGGCGGCGACCTGGGTCGGAGAAATGGAAAAGACGGGTGCGTTATCTTCGCCTCGAACCTTCAAGGTGCCCACGAATTCTTGCTGGACGGCGATTTCGCAGGCCGGCTGGGTCCAGAGACAAGCCGGACCTTCGGTGAGGTAAACCGCATAGGAACCGACTTTGAGGGCGGGTATTTTAAAGGTGGGGCCATAGGCTTTTTCGGGAGGCAAAACCACGGCCGGGCATAATACCGCCGGATTAAGGGTCTCGGTCACGCTTAGAAAAATCGCATCCTCTTGAACCTTGACTTGTTTATGGCTGAATTCACTGGCACAACTGTAGCGTGTATTTCTGGCCATTAATTCGAATGGCTGTTGGCCATCGACCGTGCCCGGATCCAGAAACCAAGTTCCGGAAGAGCCGGCTGTGTCTGCATTTACACTTAAAACTTGGTTTTTATTAGCAAAACTGTTACCGCCCCAAAGCAAAACCGCTGAAAATATTAGCCCTACAGTACCGACTCTCATGATTTACCCCCCTAAATCCGTAGTCTAATAATACTGATTTTTTCAGCAGAAGGGTGATCTTTTTAGAGCTTTTCAGCAAGCTCGCTTGGGTTAAGGGGCTGAAGTTGGGCCGAAAAACCCGAGTCGTGCATTAAAAGCAGGCCGCCCTCCTCCCCTTTAACGACATAAATCCGCTTGGAAAACAATTCCAGGACCCCCTGCAAGGCCTCAGTTTCTCCACACTCGACATAGGTTCGCTCGATCACGGTCGGTATCAGGGCGATTTCGGAGATCGGCTTGAAATAGCCGGATAATCGATTGCAGGCGAATGTCGCCGTCCAATCCCCTTGCGCCCCGACGGCCAAGGTGGGGGAGCCGGCCCCATCCCCCTTCAGCGCAAGCTGGCCGTTGATGGTTTCCACATTCCAAGTTTTTCCCCGCAAAAAGATGAGGGCACCCTCCTTCACGACCGGCAGACCCAAATCCCGGAATTCTTCTACCAGAAAACCGATTTCATCCTTTGTCGCCTCCGGCAAGGGATCGGCATTTAAGTAAAGGGGGAAACCCACGGGATGAAACCAGCCTTCCAAAATCTCTCCGGCATGAACCGGCTCGGTCAGTAAAAGGCCGAATTGAGCGAATAACCTTTCCGCAGTTGGCAGGATCGAAAAGGAAGGGGGAGGCACATCTCCTTTAGCGTCGCTGATAAAGGAAATCACCCGTCCCGAATCGACGGTGATATAGCCGCTGCGCGGATCGGGACAGTTGCAAACCTCGAGGAAACGGTAGGAGTAATGGTGGATTTTCGCTTTTTTCCATCGCTCCCAGGCAGCCGTAATGCTATCGAACAAGGCCCGACGGAAAAGCGGAACGCCGCGGCCGGCATAACCGGGAAAGTCCTTGGGCAGGGTCAATAATATGGGTTGCGCCGTATCCTCGGGCGGTCGATGGGTTAACGTGTCGGGATCGGGTTCGGTGAGGGTGTCGGGCAAAACGGGAATGACAACGGAGGTATCGCCGAAGTCCAGCGAAGCCAACACCTCGGGATAGGCCGAGGCCCGCAAATACAGCTTTCCGTCTTCCTCCAAATAACGATCCACCGTCGCGAAAAAGCCGGGCAACCACCTTTCGGCCGCGGTATCGAATTTCGTTTCGGCCGACCCCATGACGAGCGGCTCGTCTTCAAAACCGAATTGCAAGCGCCCCGAAGAACGGATGACATAGGGCGCCGCGCCCTGGCTCAAGCCGATTTGAATGCGCGCGCTTTCATCTTCTTGGAAATCGATGCGGACCCAGCCCGACAGGGGTATTTTCTTCCCCGCCGAATCCAATTCCACGCCATCCCAAATGCGCGTGGACAGGGGGAAACGATCGCCGCTCTTGGCCGGCGAAAATAAACAACCGGCGAGAGCCGCAATAGCCAAGATGGGAATCGCTTGCCGCATTTTCTCCCTCCGGTAAACCCTAGCGAACGCCTTGGAATCCGTCCGCCATTCCATGCGTCCAAGATAAGGCCGCTTTGGGATTTAGGCCATTCCCTTCTCGCCCCGTCCTTTCGGGAAGCCAATGACCCGCCACCAAGCGGAAAAAGATTTCCGTTAGAATCAGGCAAAAAAGCAAGAGTCTCAGCATTTCCCGCCCCCTCAGGAAAATTCCTGGTTTCTTATCAAGGTTACAAAAACCATCGTAGCCTAGTATATAGGCAGATAATGCGGGCCAGCCAAAGAAAATCGTCGCTTAAGGCGTAAATAGGCTAAAAATGGCTATTTAAAATACACTTGTAGTGTATTATATCGGTTTTTTTGGTCTCGAGCTCCAAGCGTCTTTCACGTCCCGGTGCAGAATCGCCGGGGGCAAAATGCCATGCTCCTGGAATGCCTGCATAACCCGGAAATGCACGTCGGTTTCGAATTGCTTTTCGTAACGGCAATCAAAAACATAGGGCCTGGCCTTGAAGTGGACGGCGACGTAGTCCTGGAAAATCACTTGCTTGGCCAGGACGGGAATGGGCTTGTCCAAATAGACATAGGTGCTGGTCAAGCAGGCTTCCTGGATGATTTCCCGCGCCAAGGCGGCGTTTTGATCGACGCCGATATAGAAGTCCATGGCGACTTGCATTTCCAATTCGCCGTAATTGCCGCTCGCCGTGACGTCGGTGAGGATTTTATTGTTGGGAATGGTGACGATATTATGATCCAGGGTATTCATCTGCACGCTGCGGATGCCAATTTTGATGATGTCCCCGTATTCCCCGGCATAAGTGACCCGGTCCCCCACTTGAAAAGGCCGGTCGAACATGATGGTGATGCCGGCGATGAAGGCGGCCACGAGATCGCGCATGGCGAAGCCGATGGAAAAGGCCAGGGCGCCGCCGATGACGGTCAGGACGGTCGAATCCAGGCGTATGCTCAGGGTGATGCATATGCCCGCCGAAACGATATAGAAGAGGAAATGCGCGGCCGACTCCACCTTCTGGATGGTGGGACGCCGGTTGGCGAATTTAAGGCTCAGGCGGTTGGCCAAATCGGTGATCACCCGCTGCAATATCATGGTGGCCAGAATGATGAACAGGGAAAGCGCCACCCCGCCCCAGCGGATAAAGCCCGCCAGCTTGCTGAGATCGGGCACGTCCTGGGCGTGAATCGGCGAGGCGGCCACCAGCGTCAGGCCGATGGCAAGCCCATAGAGCGGTTTCAGGCGAAAAATCCCGCGCATCGTTCCCCCTAGGTGGCCAACAAGTGCCGTCTTTGCAAAAAGCGGGTGATGGTCCTGAACCAGACCCAGGTCACCCGGTAACGCCGCCCCTGCTTTTCGAAATAGCCGCGCGACAAACCATAGCGCAAGGTGTCTTGGACCTGGGTCAAGGATTGCATGGTCGTGCGGGCGACCTCCTCGGGCAAGGCAGGCTCCAGTTGGATGACGGCGCGCAGGACGAATACCGCCGAGTCGGGCAATTGATCGAGGAGTTGGGATTCGGGGACTTGGAAGAGTTTGACGCTTATCTCCCCCTTGGGGTCAAGGCCCAGCGAGCAGCGCCATAAATGCAAAGCGATGCCGGGATTGCCCGCGGAAGCGTCCCAAAGCATGCGGTAATATCCCGCGGCGGCTCGCTCCAAAGCCTCGGCGCGATCGATTTCGTCGGCGTCCGCCGGCAGCTTTTCCAGCAGGTATTGGAAACCCGGCCGCAAGCCGGCCTGGCGGCTGCGAGAGGTGAGCAGATTGACGATTTCATCCGAACGCCACGCTTCCAATTCGATCACGTCGTCGAAAAGCAAGCTCTCTTCCCGGGCCCTGCAAAAAAACCGCCACACGACGTCGTCCAGGGAAAAGAACCAAGAGCAGGCGGTGCAATGGGCGCGGGCCAAGGTCACCAAGCGATCGAAATCGGCGAGGCCTCCCATGAAGGGGCGGATCAGGCGGTGGGCGCCGTCGATGATGATGGCCGCGTCCTCGCTCCCCCCATTCAATGCGATGGCGCATTGCTCCAAGGTGGCCGAGGCGTCGAGGTTCATGCCGTCGGCGAGCGCGGCCCGCAAACCCTCCAGCCCGTTCTCGTCGCAATTGATCAAAACCACGTGGGGGATGGTATTCCGGACCCGGCGCAAAACCCGGGTCTTGCCCGCTCCCCTTTCTCCCACCACCGCGAAAACCCCGCCGCGGCTTTGGTGAATTCTTTCCGTCACCCGCGCCACTTCATCTTCCGCGCTGCCGGAGATGTTTTCTTCCGACGCGGTTTCCGGCCCTAAGGACTGAAACAGGTCATGGGGCAAGGGACGGAAGGTGATGTGGCCCTTTTCCTCGGCGATGCGATCGAGTTCGCGCCGGAACAGGAAGGCCAGCCCTTTGCGGGTCAAATCGAAGCCGCTCAGCCATTCCCGCAGGATACGAGCGCCGCCCTTGACGAATAAATAGCTGCCCGCCGCCAGCGCGGCCAAAAGGCTTTTCCATCCCGTCTGATTGGCTATCACCCAATTCTCGAAGTCCCTTTTTTTACGGATGGCCGCCACCCTTTCGAAGATGATGGGCCGCCACCATCTCACGATGACGAGGACGACGGGAATGACCGCCATCCAGCACACGGAAACCACCCAGCTGTAAACCGTGCCCTTGCCCACCCACTTGGCGCTGACCACGAGGATAAGCCCCAAGACCACCACGGTGCGCCCGATGAGCTTGAGCGATTTCAGGCGGATGCCGCCGGCGTCGAGAAAGGTCTTGCCGGTGATGCGGCGCATTTGCCCGCTGGCCAGGGTATTGATGATGCGGACGGCCAGCGAACCGAATAAGGTCCACTGGAAAACGGTTTGCAAAAGGACCACTTCGAGCTGGCCCCGCGCCGACTCGGGCAAAAGCCAGACCAGTCCCCAAATGAAAACCAGCCACTCCAAGGGCTGCCTCACCTGCTGGAAAAAGCCCAAGGCGAGATAGAGGGGATTGGGCTGCACGGCCCGGGCCCGCTTATCCTCTTCGCGCAGGCGGAGGCGCAAGTCGGTGATGAGACCGCTTCCACGCCTCTGCCACCAATAGAAAACCAGGATGAGAAAAAGCCATTTGGCCAGGATCCAGCCCGCCAGCACGGCGGATTTTCCCCGCGAGGCGTCGGCATACCGGGAGGAATCCATCCATTCGCGGATGACCTGGACGTGATAACGCAGGATCAAGGTGACTTGCCTCAATTCGGCGATGGCTTGATCGAGCCCCGTCAAGGTGAAACCCAGGATGGCGGAGCGTTTGGCGGCGGTGAGCAATTCCAGCAAGACCAGGCGATCGGCGTTCAAGAGCTTGATTTCCTCGTAGAGCTGGGAGCACCGCTCCGACCGGTAGGCCGTTTCCTCCTTCGCCAGCCTTTCCGCGGCGGATAGCAAGGCCGTCCGGGCGGAATCCACGGCGGTCAGGCCCGTATCCAAGGCGAATTCGCGCAAGGGATTGGGACCCGGGGCGGGAATGCCGCTAGGCGCGAAAGCGAGGGAGATGGCGGACGACAATTCGCCTCGGCTGGCGCGCAAGTAGGTTTTCAATTCATCGTAGACGTTATTGGCGGAAGCCGTGGCGGTGCCCTGGGAGACTTCCCGCACCATACGCCTCAGCTTCAGGGTTTTTTCGGCGCGTTCTTTCAATGCCTGCCGGCCGCGAACCAGTTCCGCCTCGTATTCGGCCTGCGCGCCGGCTATGCTGAATAGCCTGGCCCTTTCCTCGGCCACCAGCCTTTCCGCCTCGCTATGGGCCTCATGAGCCAAGGCCATCAGCCTTTGCTTTTCCTGTTCGGCCTCCTGGGCCCGGGTTTCGGCTTCACTCAACTTCAAGGCCGCCGAGCGCTCCTTGGCCAAACGCCGCGTCTCCGCATGCGAGGCGAGCAGGGAATCGCGCCGGGTCTTGGGTAAGTCGTAAAACCGGATCCGGGCCTTATCCAGCAGGAGGCGCGCTTGGAAACGGAGCGTATCGCCCTCGGCTAAAGAATCCGCCGGCGAATCGATGACTTGGCGGGAGGACTTTTTTTTGCGGGACTTTTTCCCGCCCCCGCCTTCGACCTCGGTCGGCCAGGCCGCCAATACGGCTCTGAGCCGGGCGCGTTCGACTCTTAACCCGCTCTCATCCGATAAATCCACATCGAATAAGCCCTCGGCGTCCACTTCGGGAGAGAGGGTCGATGCCATCAAGCTGTCGATGCCATCCGCCATTTGGACCCGTTCGGCGGCCTCGGCGGCGCGAACGGAATCCAGCTGGGAAGATGCGGAGTCCAAGGCAAGCTGGGAAAACGGAGCGGCTATCGCAATCGAATCGGCAGGAGCGGCGGCACGGCGGCCAGCTTGGTTTGAAGTATCGGCCTTGCCATGGACGCAAATCGCGGCCGCCAGGATAAGGCAGGAGCCTGGGCGGATTCTCATCGCCACCCGAGGATAATTGGCGCGCGCGTCAATGGGGGCATCAGGGTTTTAAGGTAGTAACGGTGAACTTGCCGCCACCTGGGAGCACGCCCGCCCTTGCTACCTTAGCCGACTTCCGAACGCGTCGTCATTCGCAGCAATCAAGGAGCCGACATGGCCGAAAAATTCGTCTACTACATGCATCGCATGTCCAAGGTTTATCCGCCCCAGAAAAAGGTGTTGGACAATATTTCCCTGTCCTTCTACTACGGCGCGAAAATCGGCGTGATCGGCTATAACGGTTCGGGAAAATCGACCCTCATGCGCATCATGGCCGGCTTGGACAAGGATTTCGACGGCGAAGCCTGGGTGGAATCGGGCCGGCGCTGCGGTTATTTGCCCCAGGAGCCCCAGTTGGACCCCTCGCTGAACGTGCGCGGCAACGTCGAGCTGGCGGTGGCGGATACGTTGAAACTGCTCAACGATTACAATGCCATCTCCATGAAGTTCGCCGAGCCGATGGAAGATGACGAGATGAACAAATTGCTGGAAAAGCAAGCCAAGCTCCAGGATCAAATCGACGCCTGCGAGGGCTGGGAATTGGACCGCAAGCTCGATATCGCCATGGACGCTTTGCGGTTGCCCCCTTCCGACGCCGACGTCGCCACGCTTTCTGGCGGTGAGCGCCGTCGCGTGGCTTTGTGCCGCTTATTGCTGGAGGCTCCCGACTTGCTGCTGCTCGACGAACCGACCAACCACCTCGACGCCGAGTCGGTCGCCTGGCTGGAACGCCATTTGCGCGATTACAAGGGCAGCGTCATCCTGGTCACCCACGATCGTTACTTCCTCGACAATGTGGTCGGCTGGATTTTGGAGCTCGATAGGGGCCGCGGCATTCCCTGGGAAGGCAATTATTCCAGCTGGCTGGAGCAAAAAGGCGCCCGCCTGGCCCTGGAGGAGAAAGAGGAGAGCCGCCGCCAACGCCAGCTCAAATCCGAACTCGAATGGGTGCGCATGAATCCCGGCGCGCGCCGCACCAAGAGCAAGGCGCGTCTGGCCGCCTATGAGAAGTTGCGCGAGGAAACCGGGGCGGACAAGCTCGGCTCGGCTTCCATCGTCATTCCCCATGGCCCGCGCCTGGGCGATTTGGTCATCGAGGCCACCGATTTGAGCAAGGCTTACGGGGATAAATTGCTGTTCGAACATTTGACCTTCAATCTGCCGCGTTCGGGCATCGTCGGCGTCATCGGCCCCAATGGCGCGGGCAAGACCACCCTCTTCCGCATGCTCGTCGGCCAAGAAAAACCCGACGCGGGCGCTTTGCGGCTGGGGGATACCGTGGAACTCAGCTATGTCGATCAAAGCCGGGATTCGCTCGACGGGGAGAAAACCGTCTTCCAGGAAATCACCGGCGACAAGGATGTGATCAAACTGGGCGGAACGGAAATCAATTCGCGCGCCTATGTCGGCAAGTTCAACTTCTCGGGCGGCGATCAACAGAAAAAGGTGAAAGACCTCTCCGGCGGCGAACGCAACCGCGTGCACCTGGCCAAGCTTTTGCAACGCGGCGGCAATTTGCTCCTGCTCGACGAACCGACCAACGATCTCGACGTCGACACCTTGCAAAACCTGGAGCAGGCCATTCTCAGCTTTTCGGGTTGCGCCGTGGTGATATCCCATGATCGCTGGTTCCTCGACCGCATCGCCACCCATATCCTGGCTTTCGAGGGTGACTCGCAAGTGACCTGGTTCGAGGGCAATTTCGCGGCTTATGAGGAAAGCCGGCGCAAACGCCTGGGTGGAGACGCCGATACCCCTACCCGCTTGAAGTATAAACCGTTGACGAGGGGTTGAGTTCGCTTGCCGGATTCGATAGGCGCCCTGTTTTCCCAGCCCGATCCCGGCAATCGGGATTCCCAGGCCTTCCGCGACGGCCCGGCGGGCCAGGTGATGAAATGGCTGGATGAAATCGCGTCCCTCCGCCAGGCGCATGTCCGTTTGCGCGGCGAATGCGAGGAAGCCTCCTCCAAAATGCAGCTCAAGCTGGACGCCCACGCCGGGCGTTTGAGGCAATACCGGCTGGCCTATTTCCACGACTTGGGCCGCCAATTGCGCGGCGACCAATGGGCGCGGCGCGATCGCGAACGGCTCATCGAAATCCTGAAAAGCCTGGCCGACATCCTTTTCGAAGTCCATGACGTCGACGTCATCGAGGATTTGGCCCGTTACTCCGGCCGGCCCAGCGCCGAATTGCTGGGGCTCAACGAAGAGGATTCCGAAACCGGAAACCTGCAAGACCTGATGCGCAGCCTGCTCGAAGACGCGGGGGCCGGCGGCTTCCCGGGGAAAGCTGAAGCCCAAGCATCGTCATCGGCGGCCGAAAACGCGAACGATCCTCCTCCCAATCCGCCCCGGGTAAAAACCGGCGAGGCCGCGGAAATGCTGGGCGACATCCGCACCCTTTACCTGCTCTTGGCGAGGGCCTTGCATCCCGATAAAGAAGCCGATCGAACTCGGCGCGAGGAAAAAACGCGGTGGATGCAGAAAGTCACAGCCGCTTACGCCGGCAAAAGCCTGGGAGGTTTGCTCGACATCCTGGCGCGCAATCCCCTGGATGCCATCGGCCCGTATTTGGCCGAGACGCCGGCCAAGACCCTGAAGGGTTTCGCCAAGCGCCTCAAAAAGGAGCACGCCGCCTTATCGCGGGTTTCCAATGATTTCCTGAGCGGACAGGATCCCCGCATCCGCCGCATTTTCCGCAAAGGCTCCTACTCGGAAGCGGCCTACAAGGAGTGGGAGAAGAGCCTGGAAGACGACGTCAAGGTTTTCAAGCAAAGGGCCGCCGTCTACCGCACCAGCGAGGGCGTCCGCGATTTGATCAACCTCGCCCGCGTGCGCGACCCTCGCGAGTTGGTATAAACGCCGGCCCGGATAGAGTTGAGAGTCCGCCAAAGGGTCGTCCGATGGAGCAAACCACATCTCGGGCCGGGTTAATCCGGTTTCGCCGGTGAGAATCTTTTAAGCGGCTAATTGAAAATGTCGATCTGGCTAATGGAAACTTTCCTCGTGCCGCTTCGCGGAGGTGACGGGATTTTTTTGCCATCCGCCGAGTAAGCCGAATGTCTTTTCGTCGTCGGCCCTGATCGCCGGAAAACCGGATTCCCGCCGGCGGAAATCGACGTGGACCCCGAACGATAAGTCGCCCTCACCATGACGTCCGACGCCGGCATGGTCACCAGGGTGCTGGACGAAGCGGCGTCGGCGAGGGCGGCGGCGGATCCCGTTTCCACCACCCAGCCATTGAAGACTTGCCCCACGGGAGGGAAGGCGGCGGTAATGGAGGCTTTTGTGCCGTCCAGGTAAACCCCGCTTCCGGCGCCGTCCATGACTTGCAAGCCATGGGATGGGCCCGTCGTCCATTCGTGGACCCGGAGCCAATCCACCCGCATTTCCACCGGAAAAGAGGTGCCGGTGGGATCGCCGCCATTATCCCCTCCCAGGGCTTGGTTGAGGATCATATAGCCGGCACGTCTGAAAGGGTTGGCGCCATCCGGCCCGCTTCCGTCGGCGAGGGAAACCGCGTAGTGATTGATGAGCTTCCCGTCCAAAGACAAATCGATGCGCGTCGAATCCCATTCCATGGTCCAGACGTGAAACGCCTCCGACCAACGGCTGCCGCCGAGATCGGCCGCTTCGCGGGTAATGCTGGTCCATTTCTGATTCCCGTCCATGACGTTGAACAGGCATTTTCCCCGGTAAAACTCCATCATGTCGATTTCACCGCCCTTGGGCCAGCCGCCGGCGTCGGGTAGCCACCACCAGGCCGGCCAACTGCCTAAGCGGATATCGATGCGGGCGCGGATTTCGAAGCGGCCGTAACGCCAGCTTTTCTTGCCCCGCGTCGTGCGGCTGGCCGAGGTGTATGCATGGCCGCTCCAATTGTCGCGCAAGGCTTGGATGAGGAGATGGCCGTTGTCGGTGCGTGAATTCTCAAGGCGGTTGGAATAGTACTGGTCCTCATTATTCCGGACATAACCCGTTTCATATCCCCATACCGACGCGTCGACCTGGCCGCCATCGAATTCGTCGCTCCAAGTCCATTTCCAGCCCGCCGTTTCGGCGCCCATGGCTTGCCCTGCGGCGAGGCAGAATCCGAGGAAGACCCCGCCCGTCGTCCCGCCGCATGCCATGCTAAGGCATCGCCGCTTCAGGCCGGGGCAGATTTTTGCCGTCGACGGAAAAGACGTCGCGGTCGCGGGAAATTTGGAACAAACCCGACGGGCTGAGTTGGGGTTGCAAGCCCCGGCGTTCGCCCGCGGCGCCTTTCCCGCTATTCCCGTTCAGCTTGAGGGAGGTTACCGGCGGCGCGGTGAGGGCCCGGTAAAAAATCCGCGCCAGGGTATCCTGGCCCACGCGGTTGGGATGGACTCCGTCGGGAACGAGGGACTTCAGGTTTTCGAAAGGCGAGTGGGCGTCGATGATGGACAGGCCCTTCTCTTCGGCGACCTTCCGGATGGCGGGCATGCAGGAATCCTGGATCAAATCGTTGCTGATCCCGCTGAAGGGCCATTCGCCGTTCACCTTCCAGGCATAGACCGGCAAGGCCGCGAAAATCGCCGGATCGGATTTCATACCTTTCAAGGTATCAGCCATGGAACGGTAATCCTGGAGATACCTCTGGGTATTCCAACCCGAGGCGCGGCTGTCGTTGGTTCCGAGCATGATGGTGACGATGTCGGGCTGCAGGCTGAAGACTTGGCGCAGCCTGCCCTTGGCGCCCCAGTACGAATTGGCGGGATCGGCGTTTTTCTGCATGTAAAGCCCGGTCACGCCCTCGTTCTCGACGTAATAGTCCCGGCCCAAAAGCATATTGAGCCTGATCGAATAAGCGTCCCCCTCGACCGCGTCGGAATAGGCGCCAGGGAAAGCGTAATCGGTGATGCTATTGCCGATGCAGGCGACCTTCTTGGCCTTGGAAAGGAAGGCCCGGTAAATGACCGAAGCGACCGAGTCGGCGCCGGCGTCATTGGGATGGACCCCGTCGGAAAAAAGGTTGGGGTATTTGCTCAGCGGGGTATAGATGTCGATGACGTTGAGTTTTTTCGTTTCGGCCACTTGCTTGATGATGGGCGTAATCTCGTTCACCGCCACGGAATTCACGATTCCGAAATTATTGGTGAAAATGGGACACGGAAGGCAAAGCCAGATCTGCGGCTTGGAAGGCAAGGCCAACAGGGTGTCGACCATGGCGGTCAAGTCCTTGGCGAAATCCGCCTTGTTCACCCAATTCTGGCTTTTCGTGTCATTGGTCCCGAGTTTGATGGTGATGATGTCGGGATTGAATGCCATGGCCTGGGCGAGCTTGCCGTTTTTCCAATAGGGATTGTCGCCCTTTTTGAGCAGGGTGGTGCCGCTGACCCCGTCGTTTTGGACCTGGAAAGCCGGCCCGAGCTTATTCCCAAGCCGGGCGGGATAAGGCATGGCGAGCCCGGCGCCTTCGGTGATGCTATTGCCGATACAGGCCCATTTGATGGTCTTGGCCGTTTGCGCCCAGCCGGCGGTCAGGCCCAGCGCGGCCATCCAAGTGAGCGTTTTACCCAGGGAAAGAATCATAAAGGCATCCGGAAAAGGAAGGTTTTGCCCAATAATAGGACGGAAAAACCGTTTCCGCTCCGGAGGAAAGCGACTTTTTAGCGCTTGTTCTTCATTCGCTCAAATCGGCCAGGCGATCCAGGGTGGAGTCGAAGTTTTTGCCCGACCAATCAGCCAGATTTTTTCCCAGCCAAACCAGGGTTTTTTCGTTGAATGATCCCGGTAAGACGCAGGAATCCTGAATCGCTTGCGACTCCTCCTTCAGGAGCTGGAATTTCAGCGTCCAACCGGTGGGCCGCCCATTGGTTCTGACCGTCACCAGCGAATCCATGCCGCCGATACGGCTCTTCGGCAATTCCTCGCTTTTCCATCGGCGCAGAAAAATGCGGCTCCAGACCAAGCGGCTTTCGGAGCAGCGGATTTCCAGTTTTCCAAGCGCGAAATAAGCCGCGAAAAAAAGAAAGAGCGCTCCGAATATTCCGGGAATGATTCCGACGAGTTGCGATTGCCAGGCGACGAGGACCACGCTCACCCCGAGAAAGATCATCCCGATGAATCCCAGGAGAATCGGCAAGAGCTGGTCTTGCGAAACGGGCAACTCCAACACCACGGTCCCATCCGGCAACCTGCGAAGGTTGGTGCCTTCGGGTAAAGCGGGAATCATGCCCTCGTTTGGTTGCGGATATACCATGGATGCTTAGGATGGAGCGGCCGGGATTTCACTGCCTGAATTTGCAACAACATTCGGCGCTTCTAGTTCATATTCGACTCTTGAGGTTAGTATGCGGTAATCACCAAAGTAAACTTCATTAATTAAAGTTTGGCCATGCCTCCCCATGATTTTCCCGAGTTAAGCGCGCGCATCGAGAGCACGCTCGCGGCCATACGCGCATCTCATAAGATGATTCCCGATACATCTCTCATACTCGGTACTGGATTGGGTTCTTTGGCTTCGGCCTTCGAAGTGGAAGCGAGCTTCGACTATGGTGAATTGCCTTATTTCCCCATACCCACTACCGAGGACCACGCGGGCAAATTGCTGCTGGGAAGACTGGAGAACCGCGCGGTCGCCATTTTTCAAGGCCGGCTTCACCTTTACGAGGGTTTTACCGCCCAAGAGGTGGCCTATCCCATTCGCGTCGCGAAAGCGCTGGGCGCCCGAAACCTGATCGTGACCAATATCGCGGGCGGCTTGGATCCAACGCAAAAACTGGGCGGCATCATGGTTATCCGCGATCACCTCAACCTGATGGGCGTGAATCCGCTCATGGGCGCGCACAACGACGCCTTAGGCCCCCGTTTCGTGGACATGAGCCGGCCTTATCCGCAAGACTTCCGGGCACTGGCGCGCCGATGCGCCAAGGAACAAGGCCTGGACTTGAGCGAAGGCGTGTATGCCGCCATGACCGGGCCCAGCCTGGAAACCGCCGCCGAATACCGCATGCTGCGCATTCTCGGCGCGGACGCCATTGGCATGTCCACCATACCCGAAGTCATCGTCGCCGTGCAATGCGGACTGAGGGTATTGGGGCTGACCCTCATTTCGGATCTATGCGATCCGGATCATCTCGAACCCATCGATCTTCCCAAGCTTTTCGCCGTCGTCGGCGAAGCCGAGCCGCGCCTGGCCCGCCTCGTCCGCGCCATCGTGGCGGCCGTTTGAAACGCCACGGGGCTTAGGGTTTAAGGCTTAGGCGCGGGCGCCCATTTCCCCAATATCGTCTTCGCCTGGGCCTGTTCAGGCAAAACCCGGTTGAATTTTCCAGTGAACCAGCCATAGGCGCCATACAGCAATACCAAAAGGAAAACCCAGCGCTTCCAGGGTAATCCCCGGTCGGCATAACGCTCGGTGAGATCGCGCCGCGCGCCTTTGGGCAAGCGCGCCTGGCTGCTCAAGGTCGCCCCGAAAGGAACATTGATTTTGGCCTTGGCATTCACCGCCCAGCCATTGCCGTCGAGTATCGGACCGAGATTCCGCTTGCGTAATTTCATGTAAGCCATGACGACCGAAGGGGTGGAAATCAATAGGATGAGCCCGACGAAAGCCAAGGTGGTCGGCAGAAACCCGAGCTTGAAAATGCCGGTGGCATAACCCACCAAGGCCGTCAAGAAAGTGCCGATGGCGCCGAAGGCCACGCCGATGGCGGCGACGGTGCCGACATCCATTTTTTTGGGAGGTGCCGGAGCCTTGGTTTTATCGGCGTTTACAGCGGCCGTCGCGGTATCCGACAGGGTGGCGTGGTTTTCGGCCTCGGCCGCCGCCGCCCTTTTATTCACCTGCTCTTCGAGATAACGGACGAATTTTTTATACGGCGCCCAGAAGGCCTGGCGTATGCTGATGGGATTGTCGATGATTTTGACGATGGTGGCGTCCCAGTCGCGGCCCTGGCGATCGTAAAACACGCCATTGCGTCCCAGCATCAAATTGTCGGAATCGCCCGATGTAAAGGCCGCCACGATGAGCAGTTTTTCCCCATCGCCTTTCCGCGAGCATTCGCAATAGGCCAGATAAGCTCCGGCCAGGGCGGCCATGGTCGAATGTTTGGCGACGTCTTCCACCCGCAGGCAGAGATGGCAGGCGCGTTGGTCGAGGAAGAGCGTCCCGTATTGGAAAATGGCCGGCTCTTCCCCGTCGTAGAAATCGCTGAAGTTGACGAAATTATTGCAGAGCAAGGCCAAGTCCCGGTAATAGCGGACGAGTTTTTGCACCGCCTCGATATTGGCCGCATCGGCGGCCAGGGCTTTGTCTTTTTCCATCAAGGCGGTCAGGGCGAGGCCCACCGCTGCGGTATCCATTGCCATCAGCCGGGCATGGCCCAGCTTCTCGACCTTTTGTCCCGCCCGTTGCGCATGCCAGGCGTAAAACGGCGCCAATTTTTCCTTAAGGCTCATCCAATCGGCTTCACTTAAAGCCGTCCTTTCACCCAATAAGGGAAGCACGGCTTTCCGGAGCAAGGTTTTGACGGCCGCGTCATGGGCGGGATTGATGCCGACGGTCAAGGGCAAGGGCTTGCCGGCGGCGATTTGCGCCAAGGGGAAATCGGCGACTTCCTTCACCGACAGGCTTAAGGCTCCGGCGGCTATGCCCGCATATTCCTCTTCCTTGCGGTTGAGGAGGGGGATGGAACGGGAATCGAAAGCGGCCAGACGGCATCGGCCGAAATAGTCTTCGATCTTCGCCGCGATGGCGTTCACCGCTTCGACCGCTTCGGCCGTGGCCTCTTCGCCGATGGGCCACACGGCCTCTTTTTGCGGCTCGACCTTGGCTATCCATTCCTGGTAGGCCTTCACTTCGGCGAGAAAGGCGGCGATGGCCGAGGCGGAGACGCCGGGCTTGCCCGAAAGATCGGCTTCGCTTCCCAGGCAGGCGATGATTTCGCTTATCCAGAGCCGCTCCTCTTCGGTGGACGCGGACAGCGCGGTGATGATACCGTCCCCGTTGAAAGCCGTATCCTGGAAGATATGGGAGGTATCGGCGATGTCGTCGATGGATAAACTGGTCGCGTCCGGCTTGCCGACATGGCCCAGGATTTTCTTGGCCGCCGCGATGAGCACTTTCCCCTCTTGCTTGTCGTCGACGATGGCGGAAAGAGGGAGCACCGCATCCCCTTTCAGGAGATCGTCGGGATTTTTCAGGTTGCGTCCGGCGAATTGCAGGGCCGCTATCAATTCGCTGGCGCGTACCCGCTTATTGTTATCGGTATCGATATACTCGAGCGTGCGCGGATCCAGGTTCAATCCGTAAATGGGGCAAGACAAGGCCGCCCATAGCTTTTGATCGAGATGCTCGATATTCAACAGGTCGGCGCCCGATTCCAATTTGACCTGGTCGAAGCCGCCTGCGCGGAAAAATGTCCAACGGTGTGGGGATGTCATGCGGGAAAAGTTAGGCTATTTCCCCACCCGGCCCGGCCCAAAGCGGTTATTTCAACCCTTGCGGTCCGGAGGCTTTCTCCCGAGTCGCTTGGGAGGAAGCATTTCCAGATACTCCAACTCTTCGTCGAGATTGGCGAAAATGCCCAGGGTCTTGGCCTTGGCCGCCTGGACGCCGCGATTGAAAAAGAAGGGGCCGATTTCCCTTTCGATGAAATCGGCCAATAGTCCCGCGGGTAAGTCGCCGAGGGTTTCATCCCTCTCGTCTTCGAAATACTCCTTTAATTTTTGAACCATCAGGGCGCGTTCTTCCTTTGCGGCGTCTTTCATTTCCATCTCCTTGGATTTTCGTCCAGGCCCGGGATAAAACCACGATAAGGTTAAAACCAAAGGCGCTAGGGAACCAGGAAGAAGGGCTCGGGGGTCTGCGCCAAAATCGAATCCGAGGGAATCATGCGTAGCCGCAGCAGACAGGGCGCCGTAATCCCGATGACCGGCGCCTTCCAAAGGGTGGAGCTTCCACCGGGCTGTATGGCTAGGCTATCCGCGGCGAGCACCCAACTTTGCTCGGCTCCGTCCTTGTAATTGTATTCGAGGCGCGCCAGTCCGGAGATCGGGGTATTCCAACCGATTTTATAGGATTCACCCTCTTTGAGGCTGTCGCCGGGCAAGGGGGCGAAAAAATTCGCGGGCGTGGGAACCGTGCCTGGATTCACCGTGTATTGCGCGGTATCCCTCACCGTGGTAGCGCCGAGGGTGGCGGACAATTCCAAGACATAGGTGCCGGCGGTTGGAAAGAGGATTTGCGAGCTGAGACGAAAGGGTTCGGCGATCCGGGCGGAATCCGAAGACTGGGATCTCAGCAACCGCCATAGCACCGCTAACCGGCTGTCACTGGAATCGGCACCGAGCAACTTGCCTTGCAAAGCGACGCTTTCTCCCGGATTATCGTAAACCAGTCCGACCGCTTCAACCGCAAAGCCTGGGGACGCTATGGATGCATCAATGCGTCCGATAGGGTCCGGCGCCGAAGTGAAAGACCGGCTCGTCCTCGTATCCAGGGTTTCGCGGACCGCGTATACGTAACCCTCGCTTCCGAGCAGCCGCATCGAAAACCGCCCTTCGGGCAGGTTTTGCAGGGCGAAATCGCTGTCGACCAAGGTCGCCTGGAAAGGAGTGCCCGGCAGGAATACCCTTCCCAGCTCTCCGGCGGAGGGTTCGCGGTGGATGCGAGCCGCGAAACGGATGAGGGGCTCGGGCAGCATTTTCACCACCGGCGCCACCCCGCCTGGAGACGAGAAACCTGGGGCCAGGCTGAACACCTTGAGAACCGGGTCATAACTCAGCCCCGTGGCGACGGCGCCTGATCCCGACGCGCTGCGGAAAACCAGATTAAACCGGATCACGCGGTCCGATCCCGCCGGGCCGGCCGAGCGCTTCGCATTCGCCGCGACCCTATCCGAGGCGCGGGTCGAATCGATCCGGTCGAATGCGTCGCCGGTAAGGCGAATGCGCGTGCGGTTAGGGACTTCCACCCGCAGCAAGGGCTCCGAGTCGATGGCCGGATTATGGACCCAATCGTAGATCTCGAGCGTGCCCTGGGCGAGGGACACGTCGCCCGCCTGGTCGCGGAATTCGACGGGTAATTCAGCGAGGCCAGGATTGTCCACCCCCGTGGTCCCGCCGTCGCAGCCGGTATGCAAAACTGCCGGCGATGCCAGCAAAGCCGCGGCCAGGCAGGCGGCGATAGACCGCCGCCCACGGGCGCGGAAGCCGGGGGAATGGAGCAAGCGGAAAGGGTTCATGCGTCCTTGCCTGCGGACCGTCGCCCGATCGCTTTCGCCTCCTTGAAACCCAGCCCGGCGCCTCCCTCCCCTTGGCTATTCGGAAACAACTGCATGGTGATGGTGTAAATGCGATCCTCGCCGGAATCCTTGTCGATGATTTCGCGCAACTCCTCCTGGAAAGATCCGATGCGCTCCTTGACCGTCCTGAAGCCGGCTTCGGATACGGAAAACATGAGGGCGTTGAATTGGCGGCGGTCCGGCGGCACGGCGTCCAATGCGCCCATGGCAAGGCCGGTGAGATCATGCAAATGCTGACGCGTGGCCATGGCCTTCAAATCCTTTTCGGTGGTCAGGTGCTTGTCGGTGACGGTATACCCCGAAGCGGTCTTCTTGATAAGCCCCAAGGTGAGCAGGAGGCCGATGCTCTCCTCCACCTGGGCGGCCGTGGCTGTAGGAAAGAGGCGGGCACCGATAATACCCGGATGCCGCTGCTTCTGATCGACGGTGAAATAAGTCCACACCGCCGAATGGTGCCACTTGGTGTAATAACGGTATTGCGCCTCGCTCACGATGCGGGCACGCGAATGGCGGAACCGGGATAGCTGGGAGAAGAAATGGTTTTTCTCGATCATTCCCTTGGCCTGGTTGAATTGCGCCAGCAAGTCGAAATAGCGGAAATCCCGCTCGGAAAGCCCCAGGGCTTTGCCGAATTTGATGCGTAAGTTGGCGCTCAGGTTGCGGCGGCCGTTCACCACCCCGGGAAGCAAGCTGGAACAGGTCGGAGGCAGGTCGGCCTCGCGGGCGAAGATGCGCTGGGAAAAGCGGGGATCGAGTCCCTTGCGCCAGGCGCAATGATCGCGGATGAAGTCGCGGTAATCCAGGTAATGCAGGATGCGCGGCGCAGCATTCGAATCGTGGGCGCGGCGGAGCTTTTCCTTCTCATCTTCCGGCATGCTTTAAGTATAACCGCCGGTCCTCCCCGCGCCTCGGTCGCACTAGCCCAAAGTGAGGACAAATAATCCCTGGTTGCCTTGCGAGATCGAAGCTTAATGGCGATTATTACCCCCAAAAATGGCAATTTAAACAGGTACGGGTGAGGACAAATAATCCCTAATACTTCGCAAATGGTGGAGGAAATATCCCCGCATGACGCCTATTCTTAGGACACCCACCTAACCCGGAGGTCTTATGCGCAACAACCTTTTCATGATACGCGGAACCCTCGGCCTCGCCATGGCCGCTTCCCTATTCCTCGGCTGTCAGGACTTCCTCGGCGGAGAAAAGGGCGGACCGGCGGTAGCGGCCGACGCCGATGTACAGCATGCCGCTTTGGCCGTCGTCTCCCAGGACAGCGCCGACGATATGCCGGTACAGGTCGCGGATACGGCCCAACCCGCGCCGACGTCCGTCACCGGCACCCTCAGCCCCGAGCAGCAGGTTTGCCTCGACCTATACGGCGAATTGCAGACCACGAAAGACCCTCGCTATGGGGAAGTCAAGAACCTGTACGGCAGCATGAATTGCGATTTGGTCCTTGGCGACAACAAGCCGGCTCCACCTCCCTATGTGCCTCCCACCCTGGAGGAGCGTTGCAAGTTGTACCGGCTCAATCTCAACGAGACCCAACCGGTCAACGACGCGAAGTGGCAAACCTATTTGGCGGAAATGGCGATACTCTGCGCCGACTATCCGTAAGGTGGCGAAGGATAGCTTGGGCTAAAATCCCGATAAGGTTAAGGCCATGCCCGCCGCGGCGCAAAGACCAAGTACCGGGATCATGCCGAGCTTGAAATAAAAAAGACCTGCCGCCGCCATCAGCCCGATGGCGGCGGCTTTGACGTCGAGAGAAGCCCCGAAGCCTTGCGGCCAGAGCGCATGTTGCCCGAAAAAAAACGCCAGGTTGGCAATCACCCCCGCCACGGCCGCCGTGATGGCCGTCAGCGGAGCGGTGAATTTCCATTCCCGCTGGGAAGACTCGACCAAGGGACCGCCGCCCAGAATGAATAGGAAAGAGGGCAGGAAGGTGAACCAGGTCACCCACAGCGCGGCGGTGATACCGGCCAGGAGAGCGGGGTACCCGCCGAATAGGCCCTGCAGGGCCGGGCTTTGGTATCCGCCCATAAAACCCGCGAAGACCACCACCATGATCAAAGGGCCGGGAGTGGTTTCGCCCAGCGCCAAACCGTCCATCATTTGCGCGGGGGTGAGCCAGGCATATTGTCCCGCCGCCCCGTGAAAAACATAGGGCAACACGGCATAGGCACCACCGAAGGTCAATAACGACGCCTTGGTGAAAAACCACGCCAGTTGCGGCAGGACATGCCGCCACCCCCAGGCGGAAGCGACGGCTGCCAACGGTATCGACCAGAGCGCCAATCCCAAGACGGCTATTTTCGCCAGCCTTTTCCAGGCGAATACGGCATGATCGGGAACCGGCGTATCGTCATCCAACCAGGCGGGGGGATGGGGCTTCCCCGTCTTGCCTCCTTGTCTATCCTGCGCGAAGGTAGCGGGTGAGAGTCGTCCCCCGATCCAGCCGATCAAGGCCGCGCCTACGATGATGGCGGGAAAGGGAATTTTCAGGAAGGTCAGGGCGACAAAGGAAAGCCCCGCCAAGATCCACATCAGGCGGTGGGTCAATACCCGTCCGCCGATACGGTAGACCGCCTGCAATACCACGGCGGTAATGGCCGGCTTGATCCCGTAGAAGATTCCCGCCACCCATGGGACATGGCCGAAAGCGGCATAGGCCCAGGACAAGCCGATCAGGATGAATAAGGAAGGCAGGATGAACAAAACGCCCGCCGCCAACCCCCCGCGGGTGCGGTGCATGAGCCAGCCCAGATAAGTGGCGAGTTGTTGCGCTTCGGGTCCCGGGAGCAGCATGCAAAAATTCAGGGCATGCAGAAAACGCCTTTCCGAAATCCAGCGCCGCTGGACCACCAATTCCTGGTGCATGATGGCGATTTGCCCGGCCGGTCCCCCGAAGCTGATGAAACCCAGCTTGAGCCAGAACCGGAAAGCTTGTCCGGCGGTAATGCCGGCGGGGCGGAATGACGGGTCTTCGCTTGGGCCGGGCATGCGCGGCTGGAATATTAATTCGCCGAGGGAAAACCGGACCTGCCGCGCCGCGCCGGGGCGGACAAGTCCGGTTTCATTTCGATATCACGCGATTAAACGCGCCGGTTCAGAACCGTCCGAACTCCGCGTCATCCAGGGAAATCACCGGCTTGGGCATTTTCATGGCCTTGCCGTTATCCGAGGACTTGGCGCCTTGGGACGGGGTCCAATCGGCGGTTTTCCGCGCCGGCGATCCCATGCCTTGGCTGGCGAGGTAGTGCTGGATGGCGGCCAGCATTTCCGGCGGCAAACCCGCAGGCAAGGCGGAATCGGATGCGGCCTTCAGCATGAACTTGCCGAGCAATTGTTTCAATTGGTTCGACTGGGAAGACAACTCTTCGCTGGCGGCCGCGCTTTCCTCGGAACTCGAGGTGTTTTGTTGGGTCACCTGATCGAGTTGGGTTAAGCCCTGGTTGACCTGGGCAATGCCCTGGGCTTGCTCATTGCTGGCCGCGGCGATTTCCGCCACCAAGTCCGTCACTTTTCCGACTCCGGAAACGATGGCTTCGAGGGATTCGGCGGTCTTGCGGGCGATTTCGCTGCCTTGGTTGACCTTCTTGATCGAGCCTTCGATCATCTCGGTGGTTTCCTTCGCCGCCTTGGCGGAGCGGGCCGCCAAATTGCGGACCTCTTCCGCGACTACCGCGAAACCCTTACCATGCACTCCGGCGCGGGCGGCCTCTACGGCCGCATTCAGGGCGAGCAAGTTGGTTTGGAAAGCGATTTCGTCGATGGCCTTGATGATTTTGGAAATGTTCTGACTGGAGTCGTCGATCTCGCCCATGGCTTTGACCATTTGCTGCATCAACCCATTGCCCGCTTCGGCGCCGGTGCGTGCGCTGGCGGCGAGTTGATTGGCCTGGCTGGCGTTTTCGGCGTTTTGCTTGGTTTGCCCCGACATCTCCGTCATCGAAGCGGTGATTTGCTCCAGGCTGGCGGCCTGTTCGGTCGCGCCTTGGCTCAAGGCCTGGCTGGAATCGGAAACCTGGCGCGCCCCGCTGGCGACCTGATCGGCGGCGGTCGCGACCTGGCCGAGGATATCGTTCAGGCTGTCCAGGGTATCGTTCAAGGCATTCTTCAACAGTTGATGGTCGCCCTGGTATGCGCCGGTCACATAAGCCGTCAAATCACCGGAAGCGATGCGGCCGAGTTTCGCTTTCAATTCCTCGATCGGAGCGACAATGCTGTCGACGATGCCATTGATGCCTTCCATGATGGGACGCCAGGTGGAGTCCAAAACGTCCAGGTTTCCGCGGGCTTGTAAATTCCCCGCCTGGCCCGCGTCTATCAGCACCTGGACTTCCTTGGAAAAGACCTTGTTCGCCTTTTCCCTTTCGAAACCTTCGTTCTTGGCTTGGGTGATGTCGCTGGCGTATTTGACGACTTTAAAAGGCTTGCCGCTCATATCGAGGATGGGATTGTAGGAGGCTTGAATCCAAACCTCTTTCCCGCCCTTGCCGATGCGCTTGTACTCGCCGGAATCGTATTCACCCCGATTGAGCCTATCCCAGAAAGCCTGGTATTGCGGCGATTGGACCTCGGCGGGATCGACGAAAATGCGATGATGCTTGCCGATGATTTCGGAAGCGGCATACCCCAGGGTCTTGCAAAAATTCTCATTGGCGGAGAGGATGGTGCCGTCCATCTTGAAGGAAATGACGGCCTGGGATTTCCCGATGGCGGCCAATTGCCCCTCGTAGTCGGCGCTTTGCAATTTCGCGTCCGTTATTTCGGTCGCGAATTTCACCACCTTGAAAGGCTTGCCGCTCTTATCCAGGATGGGGTTGTAAGAAGCTTGAATCCAAACCTCTTTCCCGCCCTTGCCGATGCGCTTGTATTCCCGGGCATCGTATTCGCCCCGGTTAAGCCTATCCCAGAAAGCTTGGTATTGCGGCGATTGGACCTCGGCGGGATCGACGAAAATGCGATGATGCTTGCCGATGATTTCGGAAGCGGTATACCCCAGGGTCTTGCAAAAATTGTCATTGGCGGTGATGATGGTACCGTCCAATTGGAATTCGATGGTCGCCTGGCTCTTGTTAATGGCTTCAAGAGTCGATTTAAGCGCGAACAAATCGGCTTGAGCGGACGGCCGGTTTTTCATGGAGTTTTCCTTTGGGTTTTTTGGGATTTTGGCTTGGGAAGGACGGGGGTTCCGCGCGTTCACGATATCACCTCCGTTTTATGGGCACCGGCGATGGCGCTCCAATCTTCATCATAGAGCAGACGGTTCACGTCCAGTAAAATCTTGATCTGGTCGCCGATTTTTCCGATGCCGCTGAGAAAGGCATTGGATTTCCCCCGACCCAGGGTTGAAGCCGCTTCGATTTGGCTTTCGGGAATGTCGAGGACTTCGGCGACGCGGTCGACGACCAGTCCAACCGCCGAGTCGCGAACATTGACCACCACCACGCAAGTCCTTTCGTCATAGGCCCGCGCTTCGAGCTTGAACCGCAGGCGGACATCCATGACGGGAATGATTTTCCCTCGCAGGTTGATGACCCCCTTCAGGTGTAAAGGCATCTCGGGCACAGGGGTGATTTTTTGGATCCCGATGATTTCGGTCACGTAGCGGATTTCGATCCCGTATTCTTCCGAATCGATATGGAAAGTCAGGAATTTATCCCGCTGGGTATCTTCATTCTCTTGAATGGATTCTGCGGGGGACTCAATCGGTTGCGCAGCCATGCAAACTCCTTCGGGATGAAACAACTAGGTAGTCGTTGTGACATCCTATAGGTAGGCTGAATCCAAAGCAAGATTTATTTTCAGTATCGTATTCATTTTTTTTTTACTTCCCGTTTCTAACCGACAAAAAAGGTTTAACCCGGGATTGATGAGCGGTTTCCTTACGCGATTAACAAGAAACAGTATCGATTGATCATTTGTTACGACGGTGACATTGTGACAAAAGGATTTCCTTGCCCGGACGGTGATCTGAGTCGCGCGCCTTGAACCTTGACATATCGGCAACCGGTCCGTGATAATGACACCATGAAAATCCTGATTGTCGACGACGATTTTGCCACGCGCAAAATCCTGATGGCGGCGCTCAAGTCTTTGGGCGATTGCGATCTCGCTTGCAACGGGCTTGAAGCCGTCCATGCTTTTAAAGAAGCGTATGCGGAGAATACCGTTTACGATCTCGTTCTACTCGATATCCTGATGCCGGAAATGGACGGATTGGCGGTGCTCAAAAATATCCGGAATCATGAAAATAAAGCCGGCGGCAGAATCGGGACCAAGATCGTCATGGCCACTTCCGTGTCCGACAGTAATCATGTGATAGGCTCATTCCACGAGGGCTGCGACGGTTATATCCTCAAGCCTTTCACTCCGCAAAGCGTGCTCCGGGATCTCATCAAACACGGCGTGCTCGCCCAAGGAGTTGTATGACGGCGATGAAGCGGGATCCCGAGGACGTAAAGGATTTTCTGGCCGAATCCAAGGCCTATCTCGAAGAAGTGGAGCCTCGCCTCGTCAGGGTCCGGGGAAACCCTGCGGGCCTCGGCGGGGACGGCATAGCGGGGCTTTTCCGGGCTTTCCATAGCGTCAAGGGCGTGGCGGGATTCTTGGGGTTCGAGCAAGTCAAACGGCTTACCCATCGCACCGAGGAAATGCTCGACAAGCTGCGCTCGGGAAAATCCGAGTGGCGCATGGAAATGGGCGAAGCCTTGTTGGGTTCTTGCGACTTGCTCCGCACCCAGCTCTCCGCCATTGAAACCCAAGGCGAGGATCTTTCCACCGCGGAGGCCGTCGATTCGCAATGCGGCCTGCTGGAAGCGTTTCTCCCCGATGCGAAAATATCCGCCGCGGCCAAAGCCGCCACGAACGCCCCCGCGGCGGGAGGCCATCCTTTCTGGGGTCATGAGGGGTTCCGCCAGGGGCTGATCGAAGCCGGGAAAGGCGCCTTGGACAATTGCGAAGCCGCCCTCGTATCCCTTCTCGATAAGCCGGGGGACCCCGCCCCTTGGAAGGACTGCGCGCGGGAAGTCCAGACGCTGGAAATGCCCTTGTCCTTGGCGGATTCGGGAGGGCTGCCCCCTTTGATCGTTTCCGTGCGCCAATTGGCCGAGGAACTCGGACAAGCGGGCAAGTTCAACGCCGACGCGCTGAATTTGCTTTTCACCGCCTTGCGACAGGTCCGCGACGGCTTGGAGGCCATGCCCCTGGATAATGATGCGGCCAACCAGGTTGCTGCGACGACCAAAGAGTGCCAAGACCTGCTGGAAACCTTGCGTAATCAGGCCCGAATCGTAGACGCGGTTACGAAGCCCATCCCCACAAATAAGCCGGAAACGGTCCCCGCGAAGGCGGACCAACAGCCGGCCCGCCAGGAAGGCGGCGCTTCCGCCTCGGACAGCCAAAAATCCGGCGCCGAGGTGCGGGTGGGCGTGGACAAACTCGATCGCATGATCAGCCTCATCGAGGAAATGGGCGTCGTTTCGGCCTATTTGGCGGCGGGCACCGATCCGGATGATTTCGACGAACTGGCCTTTCACCTCGCCGCGGGAAAACTCCGCCAAGTCAGCGAGGAATTACAGGAAGTGGCCATGGCGGTACGCCTGGTCCCCCTCTCCATGCTGTTCCGGAAAATGGTAAGGCTGGTCTCCGATGTCAGCGCCAAGTTGGGCAAGAAAACCCAGCTGGAAATTTCCGGGGAGCAAACCGAAGTGGATCGCGATCTGCTGGACGCCATGGCCGATCCCCTCGTCCATATTCTTCGTAATTGCCTGGATCACGGCCTGGAGATGCCGGACGAGAGGACGGCGGCGGGAAAGCCCGAAACGGGAAAGGTGCATTTGGAAGCCTGGCATGCGGGGGGAGAAGTTTGCATCAGCATCAGCGACGACGGCCGGGGGCTCAATCGCGACCGCCTGATCGCCAAGGCCGTCGCCAATGGACTGATCAAGGGCGACGGATCGCAAATGACCGACAGCGAAGTACACGAGCTCATTTTCCACCCCGGCTTTTCGCTGGCGAAATCGGTCACCGAGTTCAGCGGCCGAGGGGTGGGGATGGACGTGGTCCGTAAAAATGTCGAAAGCCTCCGGGGCCGCGTCGAAATCCTTTCCGAATTCGGAAAGGGAACGTCTTTCCTCATTCACCTGCCTTTGGCCAATTCACTCACGGAATGCCTGCTGATGCGAACGGGAGGCCTACGCTATGTCGTCCGGGTCAGTTCGGTCCGGGAAACCTTCCGCCCCGCCGAAAAGGACATCGTGAAAACCCCCGACGGCATGGAGAGGGTGAGTTGCCGCGACGGCCTCCATCCCCTGCTGCGCCTGCATCGCCTGCACGGGCTACACGCCGCCTCCCCGCGCGTTTCCGACGGCCTGGTGGTATTGGTCGAAAACCGCGGCGAGCAATTGGGGATCCTGGTGGACGAGGTGCTCGGAAAAATCCAGGCCGTGGTCAAAACCCAACCTTCCTATCTCAAGCAAGCCCACTCTCTGGGGGGGCACGCCATTCTCGGAACCCGTAGCGACGACGTCGCCTGGTCCCTCAACTTGAACGCCCTTATCGGCGCCGGAGCCCATTCATCATGAAGAAAATCTTACTGGTTGAAGATTCAGGCACCAACCGCAAACTGTACGGCCAGTTGCTGACGTCGCTCGGTTATTTCCCCATTCTGGCCGGGAACGGATTGCGTGGCCTGAACACCTATGAAGACAACCCCGACATCGCCTGCATCATCACCGATTGCCAAATGCCCGAAATGGACGGCCCCACCATGGTGAATACCCTCCGGACAAATCACGGCAAGGACGTTCCCGTCCTGGTTTATTCGAGTTTCCAGTCGGTCAAGGACGTCGGGGAATTACTCGACCGGGGCGCCACCGCTTTTCTGCCCTATCCCCTCACCCGTGAAATCCTGAAAGAGTATCTGGAACGCTACCTGTAGCGCGGAGAATGACGCATGGAATTATTGATACCCGAAGGGGATATTGAAGTATACCTCGGGTTTCTCGACGAATCGGAAGATCACCTGGGAACCATGGAGGAAAGGATTCTCGGACTGATCGATAACCGGAATGCGGAGGAGGTGAACACCGTTTTCCGCGGGCTGCATACCATCAAGGGCGTCGCATCCTTCCTCAACCTTTCCGATATCCAGACCATGGCCCACGCCTTGGAAAACATTATCGACGGGCTTCGCGAAAACCGTCTTGAATTGGATGAAAATTTCGTCGGCGCCTGCCTGACCGGTATCGACGCGCTTAAATTCCAGCTGGAGGATTTACGCGATGGCCTGCAATCCCGCCAACCCTCGCCGGACAGGAAGGTAAAAGTCAAGATCATGGACCGGGACAATGCTCCCGTTCTTTCGCAATTAGAAGCCTTGAATGACCATGACGGGACGCATGCAGGGGAGGAGCAGGCCGTAGCCGAGGGCGACGGGGCGGATGCGTTTGCCTTTAACGAGGCTGACCTCATCACCCCCGAGATGCGCCACACCTTCGCGCGCGAATCGGATGAATTGACCGAAACCGCCGAGCAATACCTGCTTGAACTTTCCGAGAATCCCGGAGAAGTTGAAAACTACCGCCACGCCTTCAGGGCCATTCACAGCCTGAAAGGCAATTGCGGCTTTTTCGGCTATGGAGACATGGAAAGGGTTTGCCATCATTTCGAATCGGCCCTTGAATCCGTGAAAGACGGTGGAAGCCCCGAAAACCGACGGCGCATTATCGAGGCGGGACTGAGATCCATCGACGCCCTGAAAACGGCGCTGCGCTCCATCGCCGGCGGAGAAAGCGGGAGCATTCCCCAATGCAAGGAGTTGACCGCGGCCTTCCATGGCAGCCAAGCGCCCCGGCTTCTGGGCGAAATCCTGCTCGATGAAAAATTGCTTTCCGAAGCCCAGTTGCAGGCCGCCCTGGCCATCCAGAAATCCGACGCGGCCAGGACGGACATACCACCAAACCTCAATGAACCGGCGATGCGCGCGGCAGGTTCATCGCGGCGCGACGTGCGGGTGGATTTGACGCGTCTCGATTCGTTGCTCGATCTGGTCGGCGAATTGGTCATCGCCTGCGGCATGGTGGCGAACCATCCCCTTTTGCGGCTAAATCAGAACGAGCAATTGGACGGCATGCTGCATCATCTTCAAGGGGTGGTAGGCGATTTGCAGACCGTCGCCCTGGGCGTGCGCATGGTCCCCATCGAAGGTCCTTTCAAACGCATGACCCGGCTGGTGCACGATTTGTCCACGAGATTCGGTAAAAAAGTCCGCTTGGTGCTCGAAGGCGAAAAGACCGAAATCGACAAGAACGTGGCGGACCTGTTGGTGGATCCCTTGGTCCATATGATCCGCAACGCCATGGACCATGGGTTGGAAACCCCGGCGGAAAGGGCATCGGCCGAAAAGCCGGAGCAGGGGACCTTGGCGCTTACGGCGTCCCAGGAAAGCGGAGACATCGTCATCCATATCCGCGACGACGGCCGGGGAATGAACCGGGAGCGCATTCTTCAGAAGGCCATGGAAAAAGGCATGTGCGGGGAAGGTGGACGCGATCTTCCCGACGAAGATGTCTTCCAGTTCATTTTCCATCCGGGATTTTCCACCGCCCAGGAGGTGACATCGACTTCGGGACGGGGCGTGGGCATGGACGTCGTCAAGACCAATATCGAACGATTGGGCGGTAAAATCAGTATCCGCAGCCAAACGGGAAAGGGCACCGACATCGCTCTCCGTATTCCGTTGACTTTGAGCATTATCGACGGCATGCAGGTCAGGGTGGGAGGAGGCCAATTCATCATCCCCCTGCTATCGGTTTGCGAATCCATCGCGGTCAAGCCGGGTCAGGTGACGACCATGGCGGACGGCCGGGAAATCCTGGCATTGCGAGGCAAAGTCATCCCCATCGCCCGGTTGAACCGGTTCCAGGGTCATGCGGCCGGAAACGTCGGCGGAATCCTGTTACGTCTCGAATATCATGGGCAATCCTTTTGCCTGCTCGTCGACGAAATCCTCGGCCAGAGGCAAACGGTGGTGAAAGCCCTTCCCGAATTCCTGGGAAAGGTGGTCGGGGTCTCCTCCTGCTCCATCCTCGACAACGGCGAAATCAGTCTCATCCTCGATGTGGGCGGCCTATGGCAGCTTCATAACCAGGAAATCACTCCCATGAGGATAGCGGTATGAAAAGCCCCCCAACGAATCAACCCATGGCCGGGACTCCTCAGTTGGAACTGGGCATGCCGATCACGGCCCAGGAATTCGGCGAACTCAAGTCTTTTATTTACCAGGAGTTGGGCATTCATCTCACGGAAGAAAAGAAATCCCTGCTTGTCGGGCGTTTGCAAGGTTTGGCTCGGGCCAAAGGCGTTAACAATTTCCATGATTACCTCCAGTGCGTGAAGTCCGATCATACCGGATTGGAGATGAAGGTTTTCGCCGACCGGATATCCACCCACCATACCTTTTTCAACCGCGAGCCGGAACATTTCGAATTTTTGAAAACCACGGTTCTTCCAGAAATCATCCGGAACCTGAAGGCGAAGAACCAACGGGACATCCGTCTGTGGTGCGCCGCGGCCAGTTCCGGCGAGGAACCTTATACCCTCGCCATGGTTTTACGCGAGGCGCTCGGCCAGGAATTCGCGAGTTGGGAAGCCGGCTTGCTGGCCACGGACCTGTCCGATCCCGTGCTCGACAAGGCGCGACTTGGATTTTATCCCGATGATCAGGTTTTGAGCCTGGGCAAGGCCCGGGTCGATAAATTTTTCCGCAAGGTGCAGGACGGTTATGAGGTGCAGCCTTTTTTGAAAAAGGATTTGACCTACCGCCGTTTCAACCTGGTTAGCCCTTCTTACCCCTTCAAAAAACCTTTCGACGTCATCTTTTGCCGCAACGTGCTGATTTATTTCGATCAGGCGACCAAGGATAAGGTCGTCGCGAACCTTTCGAGTTTCCTAAAACCCGGGGGATACCTCTTCGTCGGCCATAGCGAAAGCCTGGGACGGGGACAAGAAACGCTCCGGTATGTACGTCCGGCGGTTTACAGAAAGAGCGGTGCGGCATGAAACCCATTCGAGTCCTGGTGGTGGACGACAGCGCTTTGGCCCGGCAAATCATCACCGCGGGACTGAGCCAGGATCCCAGCATCGAAGTGGTCGGTTCGGCTTCGGATCCTTTCGTGGCCAAGGATCAAATCGTCAATCTCATGCCCGACGTCATGACCTTGGACGTGGAAATGCCGCGCATGGACGGCGTGGAATTCCTGCGCAGGCTCATGCCCCAATTTCCCATTCCGGTCATCATGGTCAGCAGCCTTACCGTGCGCGGAAAACAAATCACCCTGGATGCGCTGGAGGCCGGGGCAGTCGATTTCGTGACCAAGCCATCCGAGGATCAAAGCCGTCGCCTGCAGGATTTGATCATGGAATTGCGGACGAAGGTGAAAATAGCGGCCACCGCCAATGTGAGCCACTGGAAGGGCAAGCGCGTCCAGATTCCCGTCAAGCCGAAATCGGGACGGGCGCTGGAGGAAAGCACCGACAAGGTCATCGCCATCGGAGCCTCCACGGGCGGCACCGAGGCGCTGCGGAGCATGCTGCCTTTCTTTCCGGCGGATACGCAGGGGATGGTGGTCGTCCAACACATGCCGCCCGGATTCACGAAAATGTTCGCCGACCGTTTGAACCAGGTTTGCGCGATGGAAGTCAAGGAGGCCGAAGACGGGGATCGGGTTTTAAGAGGCCGCATCCTCATCGCTCCGGGCGGCAGGCAGATGAGGGTGAAACGCTCCGGAGGAACCTATATCGTGCGACTGGGCGAAACGGAGAAAGTCTCCGGCCATTGCCCCTCGGTCGACGTGCTCATGCATTCGGTCGCCGAGGAAGTCGGGGCCAATAGCATCGGCGTGCTCATGACCGGGATGGGAGCGGACGGCGCCGAAGGAATGGTCGCCTTGCGCGCGCGGGGTGGCCGAACGGTCGGCCAAGACGAGGCGACTTGTGTGGTTTACGGCATGCCGAAAGTGGCCTATGAAAAAGGGGGGGTTGAAATCCAGCGCCCCCTCGCGGGACTTGCCCAGGCCACCCTGGATTTCCTGAAAGCCGGCGGGCATACCCGTCTTACCGGCCGGACGGGAACATGATCACCCTCGGCATCGGGGATTTCGGCGTCACCAGCGTTCGGGGAGAAGTGCTGAAGACTTTTGGATTGGGGTCATGCGTGGCCATTTGTGGATCGGATATCAAGGCCGGCGTAGCGGCGATGATACATATCGCCCTCCCCGACAGCCTGGTGAATCAGGAAAGGTCGCGGGAAAAGCCGGGATATTTCGCCGATACGGGATTGGAAGCCCTTTTCGGCCAAATGGCGAAAATGGGCTTTCTGCCCAAGCCGGGACAATTCAAGGTCAAGCTGGTCGGGGGAGCCAATATCCTCGATCCGAACAATACCTTCAATATCGGTAAAAAGAATATCCTCGCGGCCAAACGGTTGCTTTGGGCAAGGGGATTCGGGCCCATCGCCGAAGACGTGGGGGGTACCTATAGCCGCACGGTGTCCCTTCAAGCCGGATGGGATGAAGTCAAGGTATCCTCACCCGGCAAGGAAAATTGGACGGTGTGAGGCATCACGCCTTACCCAGGAGATCAATCATGAAAAACATCATTATCGCCGACGATTCCATCACTTCGCGGATGATCATCCGCCGATGCCTCGACATGCTCGGCTTGAGCGGCGTCACCTACCATGAAGCCAAGGACGGCGTGGAGGCGCTGGCCATGGCTACGGGAATGGAAGGAGGACGCGGGCCCGATCTTCTCATCGCCGATTTGAATATGCCGAATATGGATGGCGAAACCCTCGTTACCCGCCTGAAGGCCGCCAAGGTGACCAGCAACATGCCCGTCGTCATCGCCAGCAGCGCCACCAATTCCGCCCGTTCCGTCAAACTCTCCGAAATGGGAGTATTGGCCACCATCGGCAAGCCGGTTTCACCGGCAGCACTTCAGAAAGCGCTGGCCCCGGTCTTGGAACGCTTCCAGGGAAAGGAATAAGGCCATGCCTTTGAACACGAAAATCGAAGATTGTCTGGATAGGGTAATCGCCGAATCTTTCGAATCGCTGGCGTTTTTAGAAGCGGTGAGGAATACGCAAACCCCCGAAAATTTCGGGAATGAAGGTTGGCATTGGACCTCGTTGATCATGCCTGATTACGGGCAGCTCCAACTCGGGATGGAAGAATCGGTCCTTATCGACATAGCGACCACGCTTTTCGGAGGCGAGCCTCCGAACCGGGAAGCCTGGCTTGACACCCTGAACGAAGTGATCAATATCGTCGCCGGCCGCCTCGTCGCCGCCCTGGGCGGCGAGTCGCGGGAAATCCATCTCTCGCTTCCGGAAAAGTTATCCGCCCCTCCGGATAAAGATGGCGGGGTGATCGGCGCTTATGAATTGGACGGCGGAGGCGCCTTGGTCCTTTGCTTCCATCCCCTGGGATGAGAAAAATCGGCCTCGGAGAAGTCGCGAAGATACTCCGAAGCGGGTTATTTCTTCTTCAGATTCGCGAAAGCCGACTTCGTGGCTTCGTAATCCGACTTAATTTCCGTGAGCATTTCCCTGGCGCCCGCCAAGGTGCCCGCGTTCGCGGCCTTTTCCAGGCGATGAGCCACCTCTCTCAACCGTTTAGCTCCTACGTTCGCGGAACTCCCACTAAGCGCATGGGCGGCGCGGGCGACACCCTGAACATCTCCGGCAATCAAGCTGCGTTCAATTTGAATGATGCGATCCGGACTCTCCAGATAATAGGCCTCCACGAGTTCGGCCAAAAATTTGCCTTTACCGCCATCCAACTCCAGCAAATCGGCCACGGACTTCGAATCGAGGATCAGTTCTTCAGTGGGTTCCATTCGCGACTCCCGGTCTTATCCAAGGTTCATTGTAGCCGGTGGCCCGGGAATTTTTATCGATCGAATAATATTCCCGGCAGCTCGGCGAAGTCGCGGAAAATGGCTTGGGCGCCGGCTTCCCGCAAGGCCGCGGCATCGCTCAGGGCGGCATAGCCGAATACCCTCATGCCAGCGGCCACGCCCGCCGTCACGCCCGAAACGCTGTCTTCGACCACCGCGCAATGCCGGGGCAGCACCCCGCATTGCCGCGCGGCGTGCAAAAAAAGATCGGGAGCCGGCTTCCCCTTGGCCACATCGCTCGCGCTGAAGCGGCGGTTTTCAAAACGGGGCAAGAGCCCGGTCACGCCCAAGGTCAATTCCATTTTTTCGTGGCTGCCATTGGAAGCCACGCAATAGGACCTTCCCCGGCGGTTTTCGATGGCGATGAGGGTATCCAAGAGTCCGGGGGTGGGTGACAGCTCTCGCGCCAGGGCCGCGAACATGCGCTCGTCGAAGCTCGGCAGGAAATCGGAAGGCAGCGGCGCTTGCAAGGCGCTTTCCAGAATGCCCCGGCTATCCTGCATGGTTTTGCCGACGAAGGTCCGCATCACGCGATGCTCGTCCCAAGGCAAACCCAGTTCCTGGAGCATGGTCGCGAAAACGCGGCTGGTAATGGGTTCGCTATCGACGAGGACGCCGTCGCAATCGAATATCACCCACTGGATGGAATGCACCCGCCCAATATAATTCCACCCTTCATCCGCTGGAATCGGGCTTCACCGCGCCTTGATCGCCTCGCCTTGGGTGGCCATGGCCAATAGGCCGGCGGGAATCCCGTCCAAGGGCAATATCTTCGCGGCCGCTCCCAGTAAAATGGCTTCCTTCGGCATGCCGAATACCGTCGACGTCGCTTCGTCCTGGGCTATGGTCCCGGCCCCGGCGTCGCGCAAGGCCTTTAAACCCGAAGCGCCGTCCTTGCCCATGCCCGTCAAAAGGACGCCGATGGCAAGATCGCCCGCCGCCTGGGCGGCCGATTTGAAAAGCACGTCCACCGAGGGGCGGTGCCGCGAAACGAGGGGACCGTGGCGGACTTCGACATAGAGGCTGGCTCCGGAATTCCGGATCACCATGTGCTTATCGCCGGGAGCGATGAGGGCCCGTCCGGAAGCGAGCCGGTCGCCGTCGACGGC